>RCNI01000353.1_pt1 | contig 29188 bp, 26 predicted proteins | sample 2041151 | NCBI WGS metagenome assembly RCNI01 (sample SAMN09708214, study PRJNA481090) | feces metagenome | isolation source: feces | place: Antarctica: Albino Rookery
ATATGAATAATAATTTCAAATTGCAATGGATTTAAAAAAGAGGCAGCCAGTGAGCAAACTGATTGCCTCTTTTGTCTACAGTCTGAAAGGACTGTTTGACACAGTCCTTTAGTTTTTTAATGTCATTTTAAATATGGAATCTACATTGATTCAAAAACAACCGAGAATACAATTACCATAATGTAAACCATAAAAACAAATAGAATACGATATCCACTTATCGTTAATGGTCTTGTATAGGAATCCGTGTTCTCTTCCCATGAAAGAGATCTTCCATCAGAAACTTTTAAAAAGCTGTCATATTCCCTCCATAAATCTATAACAGGTATGCCGAAACCCACTCCTTTGACCAGCAGAATAAAGGTTCTTTTAAATCCCTCTATATAAGTCAGGGGCCTGTTGCCATTATGTTCTATACGAAGTCTGAAAAGCCATTTCCCCGGAGTTGTTTTAAACAGTGAAAGAAACACCGGCTCAATAAAAAGCATCATAGCCATAATTAAAAGTAAACTAAAAATCATAGAATTTATTGTTTCTGTAGACATACCACATTTATACTGTATAAATGTTACAATACCTTCGTAAATTAAAAGGTCTATGCTCCTTGCAAAATATCTTCTCCATTCGAACATATTATAATTTGATTTATCTTCACTCAGATTCTTTGCAATATACTTTCTATCATCAGCCTGATCTATCTCTGAGAGATATTCATCAGCTGACAATTTTTCAAGACCGGCTTCATTTTGAGCTATATGCTCACTGATTTTTTTCGACGTTTCAAATTGCTTTATTTCTCCTTCAAGTTTCATTACATTTACCTCCATAACATTTCTGAGGTTTGTTTTTCCTTCTTCAAGGGATTTTATATCTTCAATAGAAACATGTATCAATCTTAAAAGTTTAATTTTGTTTAAGATTTCTATGTCATCAGCGGAATAATCTCTATATCCATTTTCATTCCTTAAAGGATGAATCAGCCCTTCTGATTCGTAATATCTTATATTCGCTCTTGACATTCCTGTTATCTGTTCTACTTCTTTTATATTCATATGACCTCCCTTTTAAAGTAAATCTTCCTCTTGAGATAATCATAAAGTGTAAAGTGACTTTATAGTCAAGTGCTTTTCATATAAATTATGTTTTTATACTCCTGTTGGAGCATTTTAAATTAAGCATCATGTTTAATTTGCAGAAAATAAAAATTTCAAGAATAATGACTTTCTATACAATCAGCCGGATAATGTGAAATTTTATCGATAAGAATCAGAGGCTATAGGAATTCCCATTTATGCTCTTATTCTGTTTCTTCATAAATTTCATAAACCATATTACAAGAATTATACCCTTAAATACAGAAGAAAGACTAATGCTGACCCATACACCATTAAGACCTAAGGCTGTACTTCCAAAGAAAATTGCCATAGGTATTCTCATTCCTGTAAAAATTATACTTACCACTGAAGGCGGTATAGTCTTTCCATAAGCAGAAAATGCACCGGCTGTCAGAATTTCAATGCACATAAACACTTGCGAATATCCAAGAATTCTAAGATATTCAACACCTAAAGGAAGAATATCCTGTTCTGTAATGAAAACTTTAAAAATTGTCTCCGGAAAAAGAACAAGTATAATTGTTGTAAATATTCCCCAACACGCTATTACCCTGATTGCAATAGAATATCCCGATTTTGCACGGTCATGTTTGCCTGCACCATAATTCTGAGCAATAAAAGAACTCGTTGCGACAGAAAAGCCTTCTGCTGCCATGTAGGAAATAGATTCAATCTGTATTCCCACCTTCTGTACAGCAATAGCCGCCTCTCCCCATACAGCTATAATTTTACCAATGGTCATGGAAATACCTGTAAACATTACGCTTTGTATTGTTGATGGCATACCGATTTTGATAATCGGTATAGCATATTTCTTTTCCATAGGTTTCATAAACTTCATTTTTCCAAATACAAGTTCGTCTTTTTTCATATATTGCATATAGAGCAGAAATACAACAAACTGTGCAATAATCGTTGCTGAGGCTGCACCGAATACGCCGAGTTCCGGGAAAAAACCTAAACCGAAAATCAATACAGGATCCAGTATAAAGTTAATGACAAGACCAACTGTATTAATCTTAAAAGTAGTCTTACTATTCCCTGTGGCTGTAATAATTGCAGTACATATCGGATTTACAAAATTGAAAACAATAAATGCGCCCATAAGAAACAGATAGGTTTCTGCATCTTTAATTACCGATGGATTTGTAAAACCGAAAAATCCGATAAACGGGGATTTAAAGAAACATATAATTACCCCATAAATTATGGATATAATCAGTCCCATCTGCAACGCATGTCTTGAATAGGAAACAGCTTCTTCAATTTTACCTGCACCGTAAGCATGTGCTACATTTACCTGTCCTCCTATACGCAGAAAAGCTCCAAGACTGTTTGCAAGTGTAACAAACATTCCTGCAACACCTACTGCAGCAACAGAATTACTTCCTACTCTTCCAATCCAGATCATATCTGTCATACTATAGGCCATTTGAAGAAGTGAAGTTGCCATAATCGGAAGTGATAACAGAACCAGAGTTTTAAAAATATTTTGTTGTAATAAATCTGTTCTTTGATTCATCTATTTATCTCATTACTTTCTCAAAACTTAATATCTATAAAAGAATATTATATTACAATCTTCGGTATTGTGCCAGTAGGAGATGTAAATATATACTTTATTTCATTTTAATATAGGATTTTTTTATTATTTAAGAGAACTTTTCCCCATTTGTTGAAAATCAGGAAAGTTTTTATCGATAAGCATACGGGAGCAAAACTGATATTATAAGATCAGATTCATAAATGCTGACTTATCACACAAAAGTAACAGTAAAACCTGGATCTTGCAGAAATAAACTAATGCCCGGCTTACTTCAAACACTCCTTAAAACATAAAGAAAAAACCACCCCTAAAGTCCTGTATGTTCAGACTCTTAGAGGTGGCATTCAGAATTTCTTCTATTTATGCATTTCTGCATGAATCTCCATAGCGTATTTATCCAGTAGCTGAAGTGTTGTCTGGATATCTTCTTTTGTTGCTTCAGGATGTATTGCACAGAATCTCAGCACTGTCTTCCCATGCAATACAGTGGTAAACATTGCAGCATAACCACTTTCGTTAATTCTTGCACTGATTCTTTCGTTTAGCTCATCTTTCTGCTCTTCGGATAAGTCTTCCGGTGCATATCGGAAATTAACAATGGCCATCTGTGCAGGAGAAACAATTTCCCAGTTTTTCTTGGATTCAACAATCTCCTGTGCCCATTTTGCCTGTTTAAATCCCTGCTCAACAGCCGAACCCATAAGTTCTGATCCCAGTACCTGAAGTGTAAGCCAGAGTTTCAGTCCCCTTGCCGGTCTTGTAAGTTCAATGCCGATATCAAATGTATTCAGATATCCCGGATCATCATTAAGATCTTTTAGATATTCCGGACTTACATGAAAACTTTCATACAGATCGTTTACATTTCTGACAATAACAGCAGCACAGCCGTAAGTCTGGAAAAGCCATTTGTGTGCATCCCAGCTTATGCTGTCTGCAAATTCAATTCCTTTTACGATATGTTTGTATTCCGGACTGAGAAGTACTGATGCACCAAAAGCTCCATCAACATGAAACCACATCTGATATTCCTTACATAAAGAAGCAATTTCTTCTAAAGGATCCACGCTTCCTGTATTCGTCGTTCCTGCTGTTCCCACAACAGCGAAAGGAATATATCCGTCTGCAATATCCTTATCCACCATCTTCTTAAGTTCGGTAGTATCCATCTGGAAATTTTCATTTGTGGGTATTACACGAATTCTTCCTGATGTAATGCCTATAACGCGTAAACCTTTTGCAACACAGCTGTGTGTCTGGTCTGAAATATATACAACACCAAGGTGAAGTGTTTCTTCCGTTAATTTCTTATCTCTTGCTGCTGTTAGTGCAGTAATATTAGCCATAGATCCGCCACTGACAAAAAGTCCTCCGGCTTCTTCACCAAAACCTGCCTGATCAGCCAGCCAGCGTATAACCTGCTGTTCAGCACAATTTACTGCAGGTGCCATTTTACTGCCGCCAGCATGAATATTATATGCCGAAGTCATTACTTCTCCAAGCCATGATACACAGGATGCAGGTCCCGGAACGAATCCAAAGAACCGTGGATGGTTGGAATTGCCACTATACTTAAAAATCTCGTTTTCCATCTCATTTATAACTTCTTTTACAGGTCTTCCTTTTTCAGGAATTCCGATTTCTTTAATTCTGTCTAACTGCAAATCATCTGCTTCCTGTATTACCGGCTGCGTTCTTATATCATGTTTTTCTTTACAGAAATTATGTACAAAGTCCTGAACAGCATCTTCAAGTTGCTGCGTGTCTAAAATAAATTCTTTTCCCCTCATTTGGACCTCCTTTATGCTTAACTTCAAATATATGCGTCTTGATTTCTTTCCTTATATAGTCTACACTATCTTTATATATTTGTAAAATTCATAGTTTTAATAAAATACATTGCTTTTTTTAATATATGGAGGAAATATGGAACTCAAAACAATCAATACATTTTTAAAAGTTTCAACAACACAAAACTTTTCCAAAGTAGCCGAACAGCTCGGTTACTCGCAATCTGCCGTTACGGTACAGATTCAGAAACTGGAAAGAGAACTTGATGTACCGCTTTTTGAGCGAATTGGGAAAAAGGTTTATCTTACCGAACAGGGGAAAAAATTTATTCCCTATGCCAATGAAATCATTAAAGCTTCTAATGCAGCGCTTACTTTTTCAAAGCAGGAAGAAAGTATAAAAGGTTCACTCCGTATAGGTGGTGTAGAATCTGTATGCACTGCACTTCTGCCAAAACTTCTTCTTGGATTTTATAAGTTATGTCCGGAAGTTGAAGTCATCATAAAATCCGGTACAACTACGGAAATGTTAACGCTTGCAGAAAGCAATGAACTCGACTTAATTCTTACTTTAGATAAAAAAATATATCAACCTGATTTTAAATGCGAGTTGGAAAAGGAAGAGAAAATCATTCTTACTACATTAAAAAAAGACTCTGATAGCAATGACCGGGTTATTCCCCTGCGACAACTATGCGAAGAGCCTTTCATCCTCACCGAAACAGGTGCATCATACCGATATGAGCTGGAGCAGATTCTTGCAAAAAGAAACCTGGAAATCCGCCCTATTCTCGAAACCGGAAATACCGAAACCATTATCAATCTGCTTAAACAGGGAATGGGCATTTCTTTTCTCCCTCAATTTACAGTAGAAAATGACATAAAAAACAATACTTTGATGCAGATTCATACAGATTGTGATGAAGTAAAAATGCATCTTCAGCTTCTATGCCATAAAAGAAAATGGGTTACACCTCAAATGGAAATTTTTACAAAATTAGTAGATGAATATCTAAAAGACAAATTATAAACAAAACACTTTCTTAGCGAAGTTCTTCAAAGATAGCCTCATATTCTTTTGAGAAAATACTATCTTTGTTCCAGATAAAGGTAAAATCATGTTTCAGCATAAAATCATCTAATTCAATCTGCTTCAGCGTACCTGCAGCAATTTCTTCCTCGACTGCAGCTTTATATAAGAAGGAAATTCCACAGTCCTGTTGCAGAAGTGATACGATAGTATGAATATTTTCTACCTGTATAACAGTAGGAAAGTCTAAGATTGACATATTCATCAAGTCAAGAGCCTTCGCTAAAATGGCTCTTGTTCCTGAACCCGGCTCTCTGGTTAAAAGCCGTTCTTCTGTCAGATCTTTGAGGCAGTGCACAGGCTTTGAAAAAACATGATTTGTAGCGGCAACCGCGATATATTCTTCTGTACGATAAGTACGCATCTGATAGTTTTCCTCTTTAAAATTTCCTTCGACAATAGCGAAATCAATATTTCCTTCATATAAATCGGATAAAAGGTTTTGTGTATTATCATAGCGAATATGAAAATCTGTATCAGGGTGCGCTTTAATGAAATCTGCAAGAGATGAAACAATAGCATATTCTCCAATAGTCATGGTCACACCAAAAGTAAGAATCTTTTTTCCTATAAGACTTTTCTTCATTCTCTTTTTCATTGCATTCTCATCATTTCTCATAGACTCCAACGCTGAACGAAGAATCTCTCCTGCCGGAGAAAGTGAAAGATTCTTCTTGTCACGAATAAAAAGTGGAGAATCATATTTATTTTCCAGATATTTAATATGTTGTGATACCGCTGGTTGCGTAAGATTCAGAGCTTCTGCTGCTCGTGTAAAATTCATATATTTGCATACTGTCAAAAAAGTTTCTATTCTGAAATCAAGCATAATTACCTCCTGCTATAAGAATATGGTTAATCGCCTGCATGAGTAAGTTTTTCTGCTTTTAGCATAACTTATTTTTATCATAATATCAATTATTATAATTATTTGAGACTATATAGTAAAGCCGAAGGGCAATGTTAATTATACAAGAGTTTAAATACAATGTACGATATAATCATTATAGGAGCAGATTCTGCAGGAATATAGGCAATAAGCCGGCGTCAGAAAACCGTTATTCCTGAAATGAATGAAGTGGATGGTTTAATTGAGAAAGTAATCACTGTTACGCATTATACATCTATTTCAGATAATTAGACAGGTATGATTATTTTTTCAAACAAATGGAAAAAGCAGGATGAACATACAGGGATAGAAATTATAAATAATCAGGTTGCAGATTGTGTTGACGGTACTATCGCCGCAGTTCATACTGCATCTGTATAAAAACAGAGTAATTTAAAAACTCGTTTCTTCCGGACTATGTGTGATTTTAAGTACAGCAAACCCGGTGACAGACATTGCCACCGGGCTTTTAAATTATTCGATATATACTACTCCGCTTTATCCGGTTTTTCTGTGTTTTCTTCACAGCTAAGTTCTTTTCTCGATAATATATATATGCATCCAAATCCCATTATAAACACGATTATACATAACAGTACTTCTGCACCTGCCGGTACTCCCGGAAAAATTTCAACCAGAGAAGCCAAAATAAAACCGGAAATCACTAAGTAAGTAGCCTGCGGGAAACAACGCATAATCCAGTCAAGAATTCTGGTCGTCGCAAAAATCCCCAGAACAGATCCTATTCCTAAAGAAAAAAGAAATAACAGATTGCCTGTGTTCACTGCTTGTATAGTGTAATCATACAAACCCAGCAAAAGCAGAAAATAAGAAACACTTATTCCCGGTAAAACGAGTGCTATTGCTGCAATAATCAGGAAAACAGTCTCTACTCCTGCGTTCTCAGTCTGCCCTCTCAATAAGCCTGTAGGCAAAAGATTTATACCTGCAATAAATAAAGCACCTAGAGCCAGATAAAGAATATACTTCCAATGAAAATTTTTTAGCTGTGCACTTTTCAGAATTAAAGGAACTCCACCTGCTGCTGCCCCGATAAAGAAATACATCATAATCATCCGGTGATTTTCAATTAAGTTCAGCATAGGTTTTGCAAAGAGTACAATGCCCAATATGCCGCCACTCAAAAAGATTCCCAGGAATAATACATTGTTTTTCCAGTTCTGAAAAAATCCACTGACTGCACATAGTAGTTTATGGTAAATGCCAAGAATCATTGCCATAGAGCCGCCACTTACTCCCGGTACCAACATCGTTCCTCCGACAATCATACCTTTGATAAATACTAGTAAATTAAAGTTCATGAATTACTCCTGTTGTTCCCCCGGCAATTCTTTCCGCAATAGTTTTACACGAAGCTGCTCGATACGATGATTTTTCACTTTTATGATTTTAAAATTCATTTCATTCCAGTGTAAAGTATCACACTCTCCATCCTCAGGTATACGACCTAACTCACCTAAAACAAATCCGCCTATTGTATCATAATTATCATTTTCAATCTGACGTCCTAAGACATCATTAAAATCTTCAATGGACAGATATCCATTAACTTCATATTCATTATCATGGAGCTTTCTGATCATAACATCAGCAGTTTCGTCATATTCGTCTTCAATCTCACCCATTATTTCCTCAACAAGGTCTTCGATTGTAACAATACCTGACATACCACCATATTCATCAATAAGGATTGCAATATGCTGATGAAATTTCTGCATTTCTTTAAACAGCTCATCGATATTTTTTGTTTCCGGCACAAAGTAAGGTTTACGCAAAATTGCACGGATATCCACACAATGAAATCCCTGCTCGTAAGCTTGTCCGAAAAAGTCTTTGATATTTAAAATTCCGATTACATGATCAATAGAATCTTTATATACCGGGATACGTGAATAACGCATCTCCATAAGTTCTTCGATATATTCATCACGGGACTCATCAATATCAATACAAAATACATCCGTTCTCGGCGTCATAACCTGACTTGCAAGTATTTCATCAAATTCAAAAATACCATCTATCATTTCCGCTTCAGACTTATCAAATACGCCCTGTTGTCTGCTGTCTTCAAGCATACTTCTGATTTCTTCACGAGATAAGGATTCCTGTACATTCTCATCCTGAATACAAAACAGACGTAATACAAATGCAGTTGACAATGAAAGCACTTTAATAAGCGGGTATGCAATTTTACTAATAAACAGAATCGGTTTAGCACAAAACATGGAAAATTCTTCTGCTTTTTGAATCGCAATACGTTTTGGGACCAATTCACCAAAAATCAGGGTAATAAAAGAAATCAGAATCGTAATCAACACGACTGACATCGTACCTGCATGAGGAATTCCCCAATGTTGCAGTGTCTGCGCCAGAGTTGCTGATATACCTGTAGCTGCACTGGCTGAGTTGAAAAATCCGGATAAGGTAATGGCAATCTGAATTGTTGATAAAAAGCTGGTCGGTTCTTCTGATAACTGTTCAACCAATTTTGCTTTTTTGTTGCCTTCCTGTGCAAGACGACGTATCTTTGCCTTATTTACTGAAACAATGGCCATCTCACTGGCTGCAAAGTACGCATTAGTTAAAGTTAAAATAACGATTAGAATAATCTGAATTGTGACAGAGTCACCTGTGGGGTCTGTGTCCATAAATTAAAATCTCTCCTTTTTTATATTATATGATGCTGATTATACCAAATGTAAACACCTTTGTGAACAACTTCTTTGTTAAACTTTTGTAAAGTATGAGTTAATATTTTGTGAAGGTTTACCGATGCAAATTATATTGTATAAATGTACCGACATGTGATATTACCCTATCTTATTTCTTTCAATAGAGCTTCATCTCCGTGTGTGGTGCATATAGCAGTTTGAATATAAAGTTAAAAGTCCTGAACACTCAGGACTTTTAGTTTATTCGTATTAAATTCAGGTTTCTTCTTTGAGCTTTCCATAAATGCACAAATCATATATCTTTTCATTTTTTATTATTGCATTTTTCATTGTACCTTCAAGGGAGAATCCATTTTTCTCCAATACTTTTCGTGAAGCTGTATTCGCCCCATAAACCAGGCCGGTAACGCGAAGGATATCTAATTCTGAAAAGGCAATTTTGCAAATTTCCTTTACTGCTTCTGTCATAATTCCCTGTGACCATCTGTCTGTGTTAAGCATATATCCGATTTCTGCGTCTTTGCAGTAAACATCTTCTTTCTGCTCTATGGAAATGTTTCCGATAATCTGACCATCAACAGTAACCGCACGAAATACTCCATTGATACCTTCAGTTGCTTCAACTATATTCAGCCACCATTCTGCATCTTTTTCCGTATAAGGATAAGGAAGCCGATTGGAGAGATAAGTTCTGTCAACAGCATTGCAGATTTTTATTAATTCGCTTCGATCTTTCCCATTCCATTTTTTCAGTTCTATATCCATTTTGATGCACCTCTTTTCTTCTCTCTATATCAATCTATCCGATTACTTTTTCTTTCTCTCCGGTATGAACAGATATCCTATGAGAAAACCCAAAACCAAACCATATCCGGTCATTAAATAAGGATTTGATTTAATCGGACAGGTACCTGATAAACAGCCGATATAGTTATAATACAGCCATCCGGATAACCCGCCGGCTACAGACATAATCCATAGTAAACAGCTTCTATTAAATTTACATACTTTCCTGCTCATTACATTTCTCCTATCTTCCCATCCCTAAAATACATGCTGTTTTACAAGCTCTAATTCAGCTCGAGCCGCATTTTATTTTATAATATATAAGATTGACCTTTCTCTGTCAAGACCAGCTAAACTTATCCCGACAATAATCGCCTACGGTTCATTAAAAAATATAATTTAAAATGGCAGGAACCAGCAAAACCATAATTGAACCCGTTACAAATACAACGATAACTTTCTTAAAATTTCTTTTTTGCTTTTCCGTCATATTTTTATACCACTCCATAAATAATATCTCCTTTCATTTCAAATTTACTGCTCAGTGATTTAAATCACTTTCGTGACTACAAAACTTGCTGTAAATTATCTTCTATGGAATTTTTAATAAAATCCGATAGAAAACCAAAGGCTACAACTTAAAGATAATATATAGTTATCTAAATGCCAAAGACTTCAGGCCAGTGTTTGCTACTTTCATTTTCTCCAATTTCAAGACCAATGGTTTCTTTATGTCCATCCGATGCATAAACAAGAATAACATATGCCGCAGGTTTCCTGATAGAAGCGAAGGCCGACTTCATCAGCCGGCTCATTATACGTCTCCGCTACTCAAATCAATGTAAAAACAGAGCCGGATAAACATTTCTCAGTCATCCGGCCCTGAATGAGAGTTCATCTTTATGACAGACTCTTTTACTTTATACTACTTTGTTTTCTTTCTTTTCATTGCAACAGCAACTGCACCTGCTCCAAGCATTACCAGGATCCAGATATAAAGATTTGTTTCATCTCCTGTCTTCGGAACTTTTGCTCCTGCTGTATTCTGCTGCTGTGAAGGTTTGTTTTCCGGTTTAACAGCATGATTATCTCCAGGATTCTGACTCTGTTCACTTGAAGATCTTTCTATAGTTTTCCAGTCCAGTTTAAGGAATACAGACTGCTCACCATTACCCGGCATTATGTGCTCCATTACAGGGACAAAAATCCGCATTGGAACTAAACCGTTTTCAAGTGCCTCAGGAATAAGTTCAAATGTAACAATATCAGGATAGTTTGAGCCATACTCGTCTTTTATACGATTTCCATATGCATCAGCCTGATAGCTCTCAACCGTTACATCTCCAAGTTTTCCTACCGGTTTTCCATTTTTATCTGTTGTGTATCCTGACAGATAATACTTGAGCGTACCCAGATATCCAAGTTTATCACCGATTTTAATTCCTCCGAAATCAAGAGAAATATAATATTTTCCATCTTTTACGGTCAGTTTAACTTTATGGTTAATGCCTTTATCTGCCATTGACGGACTCATATCCGGTTTAACAAGGCTACCGTCAACAACATATACTCCGTCTTCAAGCTTCTTGTAATCAAGAGGTTTTACCTCTAATTCTTTCATTGCTTTATCAAGTTTTCTGATTGCATCTTCTACCTGTTTCTGTGTTGCATCTTTCTGATCAGCAATATTCTGTGCAGATAAAATTGCTTCTTTAAGTACCTTTATACTCTTTTCCGTATAAATTGTTTTTTCACTTTCAGCTTTTGCATTTTTAATTTTTTCAATTAATACAGCTTTATCAGCAACTTCCGGTTTGATATCCTGTTTTACATTTACAACTGCAGGTTTCGAAGCATAAGCAGTCTTTCCTTTTTCATCATGTATAGCCATAATGTACAGTTTATCCTTCGAAGCATTAAATTCCGGAACAGTGAACTCAGCTGAATTAACTGTACCATAGAATTTAATTTTTCCGTTATTAAAGCTGTCTCCTTCTACAATAACAGCCATAACTTTTTCATTATGTTTACCAAGATCAACCTTTACTTTGTTACCTTTTACAACAGCGTCATATTCGTTATTCAGTTTAAGATTATCATCAAGCATAACAAATTTCCACATATTGGATTCAATTGCTTTTGCGGAAGTCAATCCACCAGGAATTCCTGTAACTGCATCAACAGTCATAAGAATTTTGCTGCTATCGATATTCATGCAAACAGGTGACTCTACATTTTTTGAATTCAGTTTGTATGTTCCGTCAATTCTTCCTTTTGCACTTACACCCAGAATAACATGATCATCCAGAACGTTTTTCATTACTTCACGTAATGCATAGTCTCTTGATACGATACGGGAATCCTTTGATCCATATCCGTAAGCAGGATTTGACATCATCTGCATATCCGGTGTAAAGATATAATCTTCTGTTACAACATTTGTGCCAGGATCTTTAACCGGTGCACCCCAGTACCCATCTCTATAATCATAAGTTTCGATTTTCGACTTAAGAATAGATTTCTTTTCTACATCTGAGAACATTGTCTTATAGAAAGTGTCATTCAGGTACTGACGCATTAAACTTTTTTCCCAACGTACTGAGGTATCATTTCCATCAGCTGTGAAAGGTTTTTTTACACGTTGATTCTCGGACATCAGAAGGATTTTTCCGTTATTGCCTTCTTCTGTTATGCCTGTGTCTAGCACACGGTACACTTCTCCATTATTTCCAAAGACAACTCTGCTTCCACCCCATCCGACAACTTCAGGATACTCCGCTTCAAAATCACTGTAATATGGTTCTGACGGATTATTTAAACCGCTAATTCCGGTGTTAGCATTTTTACCCTGACCTGCATGAATCTTGTAAATCAGATTTCTTCTTGCATCTTTTAAATTTTGTACATCTGTTTCGATCTGTTCCTGTGTAATTAATAACTGATTAATATCTTCTCTGCATTTCTGAAGTGCTTTTTCAAAAGTTCCCCAGCTTGACTTTGTAAAATCATCTTTTCGCTGTTCCATATCCACTCTTGTGCTCCAGTCAGCATCAGTGTACTTTCCATATTTTTCAACAGCCTCTTCAAGTAAAGGTTTAAACGGACCTTTTGCTATTGTTGAATAGTCAAGCTTTAGATTTGCATCAATATATTTTCTGTCACTGTCTTCATTTTCATTTCCGTTACCCAGTCTGATTTCAAAATTCCCGGATGCCGGAACATATGGCATTTCAAATCTAAGAATTCCGTTCTTATGTTTGTCTAACTTATATTCAGATTTGATTTCTTTTCCATCTTTACCTATTACTTTAATAGAGTCAATGTAAATCAGTCCGTCCCAGTCAAGATAGCTGTTATAACGTGCAGTTAATATCTTTTTATTATCTACGATTTCAACTTTCACATATTTTTCCATAGATTTACTGCCGACGATGGAAGTGTCCATAGCCTCCATATGGAAAACAGTATCTCCTGTAAATGGATTTTCCACAATTCTGCGAAGTCCCGCAACAGCTTTAATCAGTGTAGTATATGCAGCTAAAGTATCCTCTGTATTTTTGGCAGCTGCAATAGCCTCCTCTACCGGTTTCTTTGTGTTGTCATAGAACTTTTCTGTTTTAAGCATTTTCTCAACAGACTTTATTTCTTTCTGAAGTTCTGTTTTCAGAGAATTCATAGCTTTCGGTTTTGTAATCTTAAGGGCAACCGGTGCATCCATAACAGATGAATAAACGTGTCCCTTGAAGACTTTTTCATTTCCTTCAAATGCAGGTAACTTCACAAAGCACACTGCAGAATTATCCTCTTTCATGATAAAATCTGTAGTTCCATCTTCTAATTTAAAATTCTTTGCATAAGCTAAAATGCCCATGATTGTTGCAGGTTCAAAATGAAGTACCATAGTTATATTTCCATCTGCATCGGTAATCATCTGTGCTTCATGTTTCATTGTGGATCCTGACATTGATTCCTGGTTATAATTGTCGCTTTTTACAAGCATTGCTTTTGCATTTCCGATACGATTTGCATCCTTTTCCGGTTCTGTCGGAGTCTCGGTAGAACCTCCGGTTTCAGAATCTAAAGACTGTTTGAATTTTTCTCTTTCAGCAGCATCCATAGTATTTTTTACTTTTTCAGCAACAATTTCATAACCTTCCGGTGTAATTACTGTTATCTTAAAAGTATCTTTCTGATAAAAGTCTTTAATAAAATTTTTATCGGTTGAAGAGAATGATGATCTTGTATTTGGTGTAGCAAACTGAAGTCCTGCTTCCTTAAAAGTCCATTCTCTACCGTCATCAATTCGGATTTTTCCTTTTTTAAGGAGATTATCACCCATTACTGAGTTGAATCGGTTTTCATCTTCTCCATCAACTCTTACTTTAAAGCCCAGTTCAAACTCCGCCTCATCATGAATATTGACACGAAGTCTTGTCATATATTCATTATCATTAATAATGTAATTTTCCGGCGGTACGGTTTCTGTTGCCGCAAATGCCGTTGCCGGTATTGCAGAAAACAACATCATTACCGTCATAATCACTGATATAATTTTCTTCATTATATTTCCTCTCTTTTTATTCCAGTTGTACCTGTTTGATACACTTTTAAGATCTTAAAAGTGTCAGCCTATTAGTTAGCATTGACTAACTCGCGTTTTAAATTATAGTCCCTTGAAAGGGACCTACAAGCTTGTTTGTATCAGAATTTGCGCATCTTAAGTATATATGCAGATATATTCTATATGCAAGAAGCTTTTTGTCATCTATGTGAGACAAATTACCCTTTAAACAGGGCTTTTCATACACCTTACCTTTGCTAAACCCTTTAATACCAACATTTCAGTTTTGTCCACATGTGTGACATTTTTATGTTTTTTATGAGGATTTTTATAAATATATTTCCAATAGTAACAAAAATAACAGCACTTACGGATTGCTACATCCATAAATGCTGTATTATTTTATCTTTCCTATATTCCCATAACTTCAATAAGGAACCAACCTGCAAGCCCGTAATATGTAATTACAGCAACTAAATCATTTAATGTTGTAATGAATGGTCCTGATGCTACTGCAGGATCTATATTCAGTTTCTGAAAAATCAGCGGCATTACAGTTCCGATAATACTTGAGAAAAACATTGCTATAAGTAATGCTACACCTATACATCCTGATATTGCAAAGGCTGTTGCCGGTGCTATTCCTTTTATCAGAAAAATATACAATCCTATAAGCAGAAAAGCTCCGATTCCCAAAATGCATCCGTTAAGTGCGCCCACTTTGGCTTCTTTTAAAATAAGATTCATTTTTTCTTTTCGCTGAACCTTTTCATCCACGAGAACTCTTATGGTTACTGCAAGAGACTGCGTTCCAACATTTCCTGCCATATCAAGAACAAGTGACTGAAAACATACAATTATAGTAAGACCGGCAACTACATCTTCGAAAAGTCCTACTACACTTGATACTACAAGACCAAGTCCAAGAAGTACAATAAGCCATGGAAGTCTTTTTATCATACTCTGCTTAACAGGTTCTTTAAGGTCTTCGCTTTCGGTAAGTCCTGCAAACTTGGCATAGTCATCTCCGTAAAAATCGTCAATGAGTTCTGTAATGTCTTTTGAAGTAAGAACTCCCACAAGTTGATTTCTTTCGTTCAGCACAGGAATTGAATCCTCCGCATATGTTCTTATTCTGGCTGCACAGTCCTCAATTTCTTCTTTATCGTAAACATAAGGATATGAAACTGTTGTGATACTGTGAAGTGGTGTGTTTTCTCTTGCTACAATCAAATCATTAAGATCTATGGCACCTACAAACTCACGCTCTTTGTTTACAACATAGATTGTAGATACATTATCGTTGTCAGCAGCCTGATTTACAAGTTCACGCATAGCTTCACGAACTGTAGTGCGGTCATTTATAACAATAAAATTAGATGACATTCTGCTGCCTATTTCATCCTCTTCAAAGGAGCTAATATGATAAATTTCACTTTTAACCTTATCATCTAATAACTCAAGAATGCTGTCCCTTTTAATCTTATCAATTTCATTAAGATATGATACTGCTGTTGATGTCTCAAACTCTGATAAAACTTCTGCCTGCTTTACAATACTCATTTCATCAAAGTACTCTTCAATATCTTCTGCATATTCCAGAACTTCTGCAAGGATATCGGAATTCAGGATATTGTACACTCTGTAGCGTTCTTCTCTGTTTAAAATCTCTAATGCAGAAGCAATATCACTTTCGTGATAGTCAGTCAGCTTTTCCTGAAGACTTGCAGGTGTAAGATTTCCTCTTAAAAGTTCTGCTATTTCCTGCACATGATCTGAATATGTTTTTTTCATTGTTTTATCTTCTTTTTCTTTTCTGAGCCATTTCATAATTTTACCCCCTATACTTTTTTATATAGGTCAACACAAAACCTGAAGTTTTATGGCAAAAAGGGCATAAAAATACCATTGTTACCTAAACTTACTTTTGCATATCCCCTTCAATGCAATGTAGTTTAAACCGGACAATGGCTCACCTGTAATATTTATATATAAAATCAGAATATGGATGCAGTTAACATGTACCCGTATCCTTTAAACAGGCGTACCTTTTCCAGATTATGACTACTGCTACTGTCCATATTCTCACCTCTCTTTAAAAATTATTTCTGTCTATATATTACTCAAGAATTATATCAGTCTTTCTTCCTGATTGTCAAGGCATTATAAAAAGTAACCACACGCATAAACCGAATAAAAAAAACTAAGGTCAGATTTCTGCTTAAAGTTATGACAAGAATATTTTAAAATATAATAAGCTCTCTTGTCATCCTCTCTCCAATGTCTAATACATCAATATACTGCATCTTTGCAAAACCTATCAAATCCTCCCTCCTGCAAGCTGACATATTCTTGATTATACAATCAGAACATACGCAAAAGGAAGCCCTGAAAACAGAGCTTCCTTTTATCATTTTTTATTAAATTCTTTTAAACCTGATCTTTTACCTACGTCCTTCCAGGCGCCATTGCATAAAGAATACTCACTTATGTACAGATACTGAAATAATCGGAATGCCAGATAAAGAATCTGATTTCTCCGCTCCCATCAGTGATTTATACTTTCCGGCTTCAGGTTCAAGTTCATCATTCTTTACAGATTCTGAACATAAGTATAAATAAAGGATAACACTCGAAACATCAAATAATACTATAATTTTCCACCATATATTCAGTAGATTCTAAAGTTCCATGCCATATTATTAAACCAAACTACTATATTTTAGAACGGATCAATTGTACCCTTTGCTATCATTACTACAGATGCAATTGCAGCAATTACAATTCCTATAGCAATAACAATTTCATATTTTTTCTCAAATACAGGTAGTCCTTTTTCCTTCTTGCCTTTAGCGTAAACGATTATACCTAATGCATATAGAATTGAAGTAATCAGCAACTGCTCAAGACCTGAAGAATAAATCATCCATATTCCATATATAGAACCTACGATAGCGAAAATTCTCGCTGTTATATATTCTTTCTTTGTGCTGTTTTCAAACCCGATTTTCTTTCTTGTAATCTGTTCATAATATAGTGCACTGAACAGGTATGGAATCATAATCATTGTTGTACTCATTGTATAGAAAATCTGGTAAGTTGAGCTGTTAAAGTAAATAATGATGATAAATAACTGGATAACACCGTTTGTTGCAAATAGTGAAAATGCCGGTGAACCCTGCTTATTTGCTTTTGCAAAAGCTTTCATAAATACACCCTGCTGTGCTGCTGAGAAAGGACAATCAGCTGCAAGAATTGTCCATCCTAATAATGCTCCTGCAAGGGATAAAATAACTCCGATATTTACAAGGGCTGCTCCCCATTCTCCAACTACTGATGAAAGGATTCCTGCCATCTGAGGATTCTTTAATGCTGCCATTTCTTCAGCCGGCATTGCACCCATACTTAATACTGCAACCATTACATAGATTGCAAGTAATCCTAAGAAACCTGTTATTGATGCTTTACCTACGTCACTTGAAACTTTAGCTCGTCCTGAAAGTACTACTGCACCTTCTACTCCGATGAAAGACCATACTGTTGAAGATGTTGTTGCTTTAATCTGTGAGCCTAAAGATACTGAGCCGTCACCCCAGAAATTTTCCATAAAAATATTTAAATCAAAAGCTCTTAAAAAAATCAGTGCAACTACAAATACAACAATAGGGATGATTTTACTTATAGTTGTAATAATATTTACTGCTGCTGCTTCCTTTACACCTTTTAATACGAGGAAGTTAATCGCCCATATTACAACTGATGCACAAACTATGGATAAGAGATTATTTCCGTCTGCAAAAGCAGGGAAGAAAAATCCTATAGCACCAAAGAGTAATGTTGTATAGGAAACATTACATAAAAGTGCACTGATCCAGTATCCCCATGCGGAGTTAAATCCGATAAAGCTTCCGAATCCTGCATCTGCATAGCTGTAAATTCCGTTGATAAGTTCGGGTTTCTTCTGGTTCAGGCCGAAAAAACACATCATAAGTCCCATCATACCAATGCCTGCAATAAGCCAGCCAATAAGAACTGCACCTGTGTGTGCACCTTTTGCTGCCATATCGCCTGCAGTTGTAAAGATACCGCCACCAATTGTTGACCCGATAATCAAGGCTACCAGCTGGGAAAAGTTAAGATCCTTCTTTACAGTCCATTCTGAGTCCATTTTTTCATTCTCCTTTTTCATTGTATATTACGTTAAAAATATAACGTTATAAGTTTAACAATTCAAGTATACAATATACATTGCCTTCTTGCAACCGTTTTTGCAGAAATTTTAAACAATTTTGTATTTTGAGAATAGCAAAACATTCATAAAAAAAGGATACAATTCTTTTTCGAACTGTATCCAGCGGTTTTACATATTTACTTTTACCTATTCCATGGATTGTCCGGATGCATATCTGAAGGATCCCATTCCGGATAACTGCTATTTCCTATTTTCGGTGCTGATGGTTTGCCGAGTGGTCCCGGATCAGGACTGTTATAAATTTGAACAGCCTCTATATTCCACATATTATCATAAATCCACTTGGCATCCTCTACCTGAAGCCTGATACATCCATGTGATGCATCTTCGCCAAGCTTATCAAATTCTCCCGGTTGCAAACTGGCATGATTCCACTTCTCGGTATACGGAACGGAATGGAACAGATAATCTCCAACAATCTGAGTCACATACATTCCGGACACGTCGCCGACAAGACTCAGCCATTCCCATCTGTTTCCTGTAAGATAATACTCTCCTGTAGGTGTAGGCGTTGAATCCAGACCGCTTGAACATACCATAACTCTACACGGTATAGTGTACTCCCCATTACTGTCCTGTTGATATACATTAACTGTATTTGTCTGGCAATTCACAGCAATATAAAATGGAGCTGTTTCTACCGGTGCTACAGGTTCCGGCTCTGGTTCCGGTTCAGTCTCAACTTTCTCCTCTGACGTTTTTACAGTTTCTACCTTCTTTTCGGTTTCCGCATCTGCCTTTTTCTTATCGTCATTCAAAGAACACCCTGCAACTAATGTTGCAGCAACACAAAGGATTAAAGCTGTTACAATTACTCGTATATATTTTTTTATTTTCCCCTGGTTAAAATTCATACCTGCCACTTCTCTTTCTTAATTCTGTATCTATGTACAATAACTAACCATTACGCCTATATTATAATCTCGGGTATTCTGTTTTTCAACAAAAGATTGTTTTGTACAGATAATCAGTATGATGTAGAAAGAATAAGATATTAAAATCCATATTCCGTCACATCAGCAATCATACTGCAAAATGTCTTACTGGAAAAAATACTTTTGCAAAACCCCTGAAATGGTGTCTTTAATTACAAAAGCAGTCAGTCTAAAACTAACCGCTTTATATTTATAAATATAGAATAATTTTCAAACTTTTATGCTCATTATCTTATTACTTCTAATCGAAAAGGTAAAAATGTTTGTAATAAGGAAATTCCAAAGGTAAGAAAAAATAAGCCTGCTATGATTGAAATTATAGTTCCCGCTTTAATTTTCTTAGTCAAAATATACACTTTCGGTTTTTTGAGATCAATATATAAACTATATGAATTTCCTTCTGTCATACTCTTATTCAATTGTTTATACGATACATTCTGCATGGTTTGTTCACGATAAAACATTCCATTATATGTATATTCAAATATCGGAGATTGTGTAGAAATCCCATTACCTCCACCTTCTCTTTGCATCGCAGTAAAGAGTGTAAATCGTTGAATCCTGTCAAAATAAAGATTAAACCGATTATAATTGCGCCTAAAGGATAAATCAATGTTTCTTCATATGGTAAAACCACAGCTAAAATGGAAAGGGTTCCAAATCCAATGAAAGAAATAAATATAATCAAACAAAGTAGTGGCATAACTTTGTAACTCTCCTTTTTAATACTTATAAAAGATAAAACAGCAAATAATACGGCCCTCCTGTTTTTAATAATAGGTATCATCTTTCTGCTTTTGCTTTTTTCCATTCTCTATACTCTTTAATAGTATTGCTTAAACTTCTTGTATGTGGAATTTCTTTCTGCAGCCATTCTAAAGAATACATTGACATATCTTTATTCTTTGTGCCCAGTTCTTCATCAAATATCATGGTTTCTGTTTCAACTGTCCTTACTACTGCACGTATTCTGTAATCTGTTTCTCCTAATGTATTCAACCAATCTGAAATTTCTTCTGCATATTGTTCATCTGTTTTTCCTTCTTGAAGATAAATTGTCAATACTGCAGTATATTCGGCCTTCTTTAAATACTCTTCAAAAGTTTCTTTTCCAGTCTATTCTGTTGTTGTCATATGCCCTTCAATTTTGACATCATATTTTTGGATATAACTTTTGTTATTACACAAAGGCTCTACAAGTTTTTTTATCTCATCTATATAATAATAAATATGGTAATCATCTTTGAAATATCCGGATTTCGTGCATACACCGTAGCGGTCTGAGACGGGTTCTTTTTGCTGGCTATATTTACAGCAATCCAATTCAAACCGATTTTTTCTTCTTTATACTTTTTTACATCAGTAATCGTAAATTCTTCATCGTATTTATCTTCTAATTTGGCTAATACATATTCCTGTGCTTCTTCACCAGAGTTAAAATCACAAGAATAACTTCCGCAACTAGTTACCAATCCTAAGAAAAAAGCACTTATTATAACACCTAATATAATTTTTTTATACCGCATAATTGTCGCCCTATATTCTTTTATTTCTTTAGCACATATTATAACAGTTCGATATATTGTCTGCAATGAAAATCCAGTATACCCACTTGTTTTTTCCGCTGTCAAACCATCCAAAATTTGTAAGCCTCTGTTCTGTCCGGTCTATAAGTTTTCCTGAACTTTAGACTTCACAAGAGACACTCAATAAAGTACAAAAAATCGTAAGTTCTTCTGTCTGTATTCTTTTTATGCCTATTTTATCAGAAAAACTTATTGATTTTTTATTTATAGATTCGTTATTCGCCAATAAACGTTTTAAATCAAGCCATGCAATATAAAACTTTCTACTCTATTGATAAAAATCCACACACAGTTATAGAGGATTCGTTTCATCAGAATTAATTAATATCATTAGTCCCTGAATATAATCACAAGTTACACCTGTACACTTTTTATCTTTTAACAAATAATTTTTTTCATAAAAAGGACTGTCCGGTTGTGATAAATCTACAAACATATCTTCTTTACAATTTTTAACCAGAGAATAATCAAAACTTTTTTCTGATGGACTATTGTCATTTGCGTTCTTATAAACACATAACAATGAATAGACTTTATCCTTTACAGGCGACTTATTACTGTTAAGCAATATCCCGAATCGTACTTCATCTCTGTTCATATAATCACTATCTAAATAATCCTGAAATATATGCTTGTACCCCAGTTGTCCAAAGAATTTTTCACCTTCATTTAATGAGTATATAAAGGAAAAATTATCCATCATAATTTTATCCCTCATATCACTTCCATCATCTTCATAATAATAATTTTTTATACAGTTTTCAAAAACAGTAAAATTATCACCAAAATACTCTTCGCAATCTTCTCTGTTTTTATCGTATGCCAGTTTTAAATAGGAAATGGCGTTATTGTCATTTTTCTTTAAATATCCTATAGCTCGTTCCAAAGATTCCGGTACTTCCTTATCCATGTCTATTAACGTAGATATTCCTTTTATAGCTGTTAATGGCTGATGCTCTATATCTAATCCATAGATAGTTATCTTATCTTCGTCCACTAAATTCAAATTGTATTTATATAACCATTTATAAAATTCACAGTTTTCCTGATTATAAGCTAGTGTACCTTTTAACTGTTCCATATAGAAGTCCAGATCTTTTTTATTCCCTGTTTGTAAATATCTGTTCAATAAAAGGCCACTACAAAAACCGTCCTCTATAATTATATTCTTCACATTTCCATACTTATTTAAATAAGAGAAGATACTCTTTTTAAATTCAATACTCTTGGCCATTGTGTGGTCCTCTCCACTTAGGAATACATCATACTTGTCTAACCGGATTAAATCAAACTGATTGTTATTTAGTACATATTCGTTTACTTCACTCTTTCTTGTAACAAAAGAATATATTGACAGAATGCTTATGGTTATGAGAAATAAAACTATAATCAGTTTCACAATTTGTCTTTTCTTCATCGTCTTCTCCATGTCACTACTAATCGATACTCCCCTTTATAAAAGCACAAGCACTATAAACTGTAATTGCCATCAATATACGTCCTAATAAAAAAATCTTTGTTATATATCTTCATAATGCTTCCCTTGCCATGGAGTAATCGCTTTTACAATATCAATATATCACAAAATCATGCGATATAGTTCTTAATTTTTTAAATATTCACTTTTGTTCAAAGTCGGAGCCACCCATCTAATAAACAATTCGTTCAGGGTGCATAAGCCTATACTACAGGCTATCATCTCAAAGCATCAGCTTTCATTTTATTCAAACTGCATTGCCTTTTCCTCTCTAATCACATTTTCTAAGTAAATGGTAAATCACTGGTGTATTGACTATAATTAAAGACCCGCTATTGACGCAAGCCTTTTAACATTGTCCTTTATTCTATTTTGATTTTCTGCAGAGTTCAGGAAGGGATTCAGACCATGGAATCAACTCTTCAATAAACTCTAAATTATGATCATCCATATGCTTAGGAATTTCTTCAAGTAAATGTCTAAAGCATTCATAAGGTTTAAGGTTATTAGCTTTTTCTGTTTCTGCAAGTCCATAAAGCATTACGCTACTTTCAGCTCCGCTAACTGTGTCGATAACCTGACAGTTCTTTCGTCCTACGATAAAGTTTCTGATAGACTGTTTTGCAGCGTTATTACTCATAGGTACATCTGCACAATTCAAGAAAGTTTTTAGATATTTTTCCCGATTAACAGCATAAGTAAATGTTACCTCCACAAGAAGTCCTACTACATTATTTCTGTCTTTCAGATGCTTGTTGAAGGATAATTCTTTCAACCGCTTATCTTCATAAATTATTTTCTGTATTTTTCAATTGCTTTTCCCCTGCAGGTTTAACACTCTCCCTGAATTTCCTTAGAAGATGAACATAGCATCCGGCAACTGCAATTTCTTCATCTCTCTCTTTCAAGTTTATGATATGTTTCATAACCATCACAAACAACAATTCCTTTGTAAGCCTTAAGATAATCTTCAAGAGGAAAAGTTCCTCATTAAATTTTACTTTCCTCCAGTGCTTCCCCAAGAATTTTTACTCCCTCAATAATATCCTCGTCCGGTATATCCGAAAAGCATAATCTCAGATGTCCACAGCCCTGATATCCATGTGGATAAAAGAGGCATCCTGGCATAATAAGTAATTTTCTTTTTTTCGCAACCATGAAAAGTTTGCGTTCATTTATGTTTTCATCTAATGTACACCATAGAAGAATTCCTCCTTTGGGCTCATTAAATGTAATTCCTTTATCTTCGATTTTCCTTAGTTCCTGACAAAGTAAATCTCTTTTATGTTTATAGTAGTCTGCAAGAGATTTTATATAGTCTTCATAAATATCATCTTCCATAAACTCACTCAGGATGAATGCTCCGATGTTACTTACATGTGTTTCTGTTACAGTAATAAACCTTCCAAGTACATCGACAAGGTCATATGGACCAACTACATACCCTACTTTTACTCCATATGGGAAAGTAAGTGTGAATGAGTCAATATATACAACTGATTTACACTGATCAAGTGAATAAAGACTTGCTATTCTCTCGTCTGTATATCCGAAATCTCTCTGTGAGTCTTCTTCAATAATTGGAACACCATACTGATGTGCAATCTCAAGAAGTTTAATTCTCTTTTCAAGAGACATTACAATTCCTGTCGGATTGTGGAAGTTTGGCATTGTGTAAATGAACTTTGGCTTTGTTCTCTGAATCTGTTTTTCCAGGATTTCAAGGTTCATTCCATCCTTTTCCATAGGTACACATACAATATTTGTTCCTTTATTTCTGAACACTGATGCATTATCCGGAAGAATTGGTTCTTCTACGATAACACTGTCTCCACTTGAGAGATAAAGTGTCATGAGATGGTATAAAGCCTGATTTGTTTCTGATACAATCTGTATGTTTTTAGAATTAATATACATATTTTCCTTCGCAAGAATATTACATATGTTTTTCTTAAGTCTTCCCATGTCATCTCTGTATAAGGATACCATTCTGCCTTTTTCGTCAACGTGCATTGATTTTTCTACAATGCGTCTCAGAACTTCAATGGGTATAAGATTTGTATTCATTACGATTCCGCCAAATGATATATATCCTTCTTTTGCAGAATCCAGGAAAATATCCTGAAACAGCTTTTCTCTTTCGTTATAGTTGTAACTGATCATTTTTTCTAATGGAAAAAATCTCTGTGAAAAATTCCATGATGATACAGTTCCCTGTACAAAGTATCCTTTTGGTGCCTCTCTTGATGCAACCACATAACCTTCTGCAACCAGTTCCCTGTATGCTTTTACAACTGTATTTCTGTGAACGCCTAATTCAGATGCAAGCTGTCTTTCAGGTGGTAATTTGTATCCATATACAAGTTCATCGCTTTCAATCATGTCTTTTATTGAGCATGCTATCTGAAGATATACTGGCGTTTCACTGTTTCTGTTAATTTTTAAGTTCATATAAATTCATCTCACTTTTTATATGCAACCTTCATATTGCTATACTAACACTAACCTTTTCTTTCTGTAAGATCTAAGAAATATTTTATGTATAGTCCAAATCCTTTATTTATGTACTGGAAGATGTTCTGTTTTTATTGATTTAATAAATGCTGCTACTGCGCCAAACATAATAAATATAAATGGGAATGCTGCTGCAAGTGAAATTGTCTGTAATGGTTTTAATCCACCTGCCATTAATAATCCAATAGCCATTACTGACTGGATAACGCCCCAAACAATCTTTTTGCTGTTTGGTGGATTCTGATCCCCGTCAGATGTCAGCATTGATAATACATATACTCCTGAGTTAGCTGATGTAACGAAGAATGCACATAATGAAAGTATTGCCACAATTGAAAGAATAAATCCTAGTGGATACTGTCCAAGTACTGCGAACAGACCCTTTTCTGGTGTTGCAGCAATTTCATTTAATACATCCATTGAAAGAATTCCCTTTTCTCCAAGTGAAATTCCAAGTGTTCCGAATACTGAACCCCAGATACATGATGCAACTGCAGGTACAAGTACTACTCCGAGGATAAATTCTCTGATTGTTCTTCCCTTTGAAATACGAGCAATAAATACTCCTACAAATGGTGCCCATGCAATAAACCATGCCCAGTAGAATAATCTCCAGCTTCCAAACCAGCTGTTGTCTCCATATGTATTAATTGCAAGCGCATCCGGAATAAAGTCTCCAATGTAATTACCCATGCCGCTGACAAAACTATTAAGCATCTCTGTTTTAGGTCCTACGATGAATACTACAACCATAAGGCCTATTGCCACATAAAGGTTTACGTCTGAAATCACTTTGATTCCTTTATCGATTCCTGAAACTGCTGATGCAATGTAAATAAATGATACAACAACAATAATCAGAATCTGGATAATAAGTGTTGTTGGGATTCCGAACATTTCGTTGAAACCAGCATTTATCTGTAATGTTCCAAGTCCAAGTGAGGTTACAACACCTGCTACAGTTGCAAATACTGCAAGGATGTCAACTAATTTTCCTAACCAGCCGTTTGCGAGTTTTTCACCAATTAATGGTTCAAGAAGGCTGCTGATAAGTCCTCTTTTCTTTTTACGGAACATGAAATATGCAAGTGCAAGACCGATTACTGCGTAGTTTGCCCATGGAAGAATTCCCCAATGCATAAAGAATGACTTCATAGCAAAGTCTGCTGCTTCAGGTGTTCCCCCTGGCATTCCCATCGGGCTAAGATAGTGGCAAAGGGGTTCTGCTACTCCCTAGAATACAAGGCCAACGCCCATTCCACATCCAAATAACAGACCAAACCATGTCACATTGCTGTATTCCGGTCTTGAGTCGTCGTCTCCAAGACGAATACTACCATATTTACTAAATGCAATGTAAATTACAAATACAAGGAATACCATCATTGCAATAAGGTACAACCATCCAAAGTCTGTTGTTAAGAAATTAAATGCAATGTTAGACAGTTTAGTAAAACTTTTGTTAAACACTACTGACCATAAAGCTACAATGGTAATCATAGCCATAGAAACGGCAAATACAATTTTAGCAGATTTACTATTTTTCATACTTTTCTTTAAAACGATGTACTGTTACATCGAATGCTCCTTCCTTTTTTCAAAATCACAATTTTCATTCTAACACGGCGATATATGCACGTAAACAAAAAATACAGTTGTTACACAATAATATTTTTTGGGACTACGCTATGTGTGAAGATTCTGAATTATATTTCACTTAGTCTGAAATTTAAATACATTTTTGTATTTAATACACGATTTTTGAATTGAAAATAGCGTTATCAAAATGATATCAAAAAGGAAAATGCTAAAAAAAGAGCTGTTGCATTAGACATAATTTAAGGGTACCCAAACTTCTGGTGGAGAAAAATTTTGATGGAAAGGACAATCTTGCAGTTAAAGAAGTCATTTCCACAGATCAACAATCAGTTTACGCATTACGCCGGGATGTTCCTGCTTTAATTACAGAATGCATTCCAAAGGTTGTTATGTTAGAACAGTGCTACATCAGATTCTTCAGATAGCATAACTGTAAAATTAAATTCAGTCAAGAAGAAATGGAAATACAACACTTGCGGCTATTTCATATCCGATACATCTCCTCTTGTTAACCCTTCGAAAAGAGTAACTATCACTACAGATATTCTGATTGTCCAGGCGTTTAGGACTTTCCATCTGACTACACGTCAGATTCCATCTCGATTCAGGGTTTGAAATACCTATGCACTGCAAACTTTTGATATATATATAGATTTACCAAGCCGACATAATTCAACTACAGAAAGTTACTTTGCTTCAATTCCTATTGTTGACGCTTTCCATGTAATGAAATTAATTGTATAGAAAATTATCAATCATATGAACGCCCATAAAAAAAGTTCATGGCATGCGACAGAGAAAGTTTCAACGAAAAGCAAAAGCCTTCCAATATCCAGCTAACATTCCACGATTCTATCGAAGTGCATCAGTTCAAATACAAATAATGATGTGATTTATGATACATAGACAAACATTTCGGAAATAAACTCATGTTTACGGCAGACTATGAATACGAGCTTTTCAGGCTGATTCCAGAACTTGAAGAAATCCTAAGAAACAGCAAAGAACTATATAATATTATTGAGATATGCCCTGACTGTAGCCACCTTTTTCTTGAAGAGGCTTCAAAGGCATTAAAGAAATATCGTGGATCTGTCCTCAACTCGTTTACCATAATACCCAGACTTGATAACAACGGCAAGTACTATAAATCACGTTTAGCTAACAATTCTATTAAATCTTTAAATCGCATTCCAAAAGACATAAAAAGAAATTGTCGTGGCTTCCGGAATTTTAAATCATCGGAGAAACAAAATATTCTTTGTAACACGAAAAAACACACCTATAATTGCTCATCAAAAACCACTTAATGAAGTTAAATCTCATACAGGGAGAAAAAACAGGCCACTACAAAAATCATGTTTGAGTTTTTGGAAATTATCCACAAAATCAAGTACCAACAAATTTTGATAGCAAAAAAAGATTCAAAGCAACTTAAATACTACTTCAGATTTCTCTCAAATTTCAGATTTTATTCTTCACTAACATCGGCTGACAAAGAACCGATTATTGAAAGAGTGTGAACACTTATTTGTGAGCTTTCCTTACTTTACTGATCATGCCACTGACACAAAAACTGAGCAAAATGAAAATTCCGCAAATGATTCCCATATTTGTGCCGAGGGTCGTTCCCATGTATTCCGCACCGGTTTTTGTTAGCTCGTAAATAGGAATCCCTGCCAGTTTCACTGTTAGCGTTTCTACGTTTGAAGCATAGGCCTGGGTATAGCCGAAATAGATCACAATACCCATCAAAATCATAGCAATGAAAAATCCAGTTAAAAGGGTCACTGCTATTTTCAAAAATTTTCTCATATATTTTCCCCCGTTTATATCTTACGATGAATCTAATGCTTTGCTCTGCACTTATTATTCCCACTCGAAAAACAAAACTTATCTGTGTTCTATAATCATTGGGATTTCAGCGACTGTAAAATAACTTTTTTATAAAACATCAACAATTCTCTCACATATTTCATATCTTTTGGGTATCACTCTATCTGTTTTGCAATCTCTATATTCTCAGAATGTTGATACTGGAAAAAGTATCGATACAAGTGTCTTTGATGTATTTTGTTTATATTATAGTATAGTTCTGATGCAAATACAATTATGCAATTCTGTTTTAATCCATGTACATGTAAACTCTTATTAATATGTCCGAAAGTACAATTGAATGACAAATTCACAATCGACGGGGAATGCCTACTGTTCGATTTAAATATTTATTTTAATTATATTGCAAATTTTGATTTGTAATATATTCGGTACATACATATATCAACTGAAACGTAAATAAAAAAGCAGTGGTTTTTTACGCCACTGTTTTTTGCTTTTATTTAAGATTACTTTATT
>RCNI01000955.1_pt1 | contig 29122 bp, 25 predicted proteins | sample 2041151 | NCBI WGS metagenome assembly RCNI01 (sample SAMN09708214, study PRJNA481090) | feces metagenome | isolation source: feces | place: Antarctica: Albino Rookery
ACCAACGGGCCTGGTAGCGGCAATCTGATTCGAACAGATGACATACCGGGTATGAACCGGCTACTCTACCAACTGAGTTATGCCGCCAAATGGTCAATATTGATTTCGGCTGACCGAAATCAGCTTCATCATTATATCCATAAATCAAGTATTTGTCAAGAAGTTTTTTCAATTTTTCTGAAATTTCTTTTTATTCCGCAGCCGGGAGGTTTTTCCGGTCCCGGCTGCGGGGGAAAATTCAGTCCACTTCCACAAAATCACAGGGGTCTACAGACGGAACAGCATCTTTGCGAAACTTCAGGTCCCGGATTTTCTGCGCCGACTCGTCAATACACTTCATGGCCCGGTCAAAATCCGGTCCCTCAGGCGCTCTGCCTCGCTTGGCGGCCTGATAATACAGCTTGCCGATAATCTGATAGGCCTTGCGAATTTTCTGCTCCTCGGTGGTGATAGCCACCTGAATGCTCACCGTATCCGCCGTCTGACGGGCTACGGCTCCGATTTTTTCAAAAAGATCACTCATTGTCAGATTCCTCCTGTTCCGGCTCCGGGGCAGCGTCGTGCACATCGGCAGCGGCTGCCACACAGCTGACAAACATTTTTGCAGGATCATGAGGACGGAAATGCTGCCACAGCAGTACCACGGCTGCCACTGCAAAGCTGACGCCTGCCAGCAGCTGGCTGACCCGGAAGGGGCCCCAGTACAGGCTGTCCGTCCGCAGTCCCTCTACCACCATTCTGCCCAATCCGTACCAGGCAGCATAGCCCAGCGCAATCTGACCGTCGTACTTGCGGTGCTTTGACCAGAAATGCAGCAGCACAAAGCCTGCGGCGTTCCACAGAGACTCATACAGGAACGTGGGATGATGGTATTCCACCTGTCCTGTAACGGTATTGAGCAGTCCCATGCGCAGGAAGCAGTCGGTTTCGCCGCCGAAGGCCTCCCGGTTGAAGAAATTGCCCCAGCGGCCCATTGCCTGACCGATGAGAAAGCCCAGTGCCACAATGTCCAGCACCGCGCCGATTTTGATTTTCCGGATCCGGCAATACACGATGATTCCCAGCACAGCTCCCAGCACGCCGCCATAGATGGCAAGGCCGCCCTGCCAGATGTAGAGAATGGAAATGGGGTTGTCTGCATAGTCTTCCCACTTGAACACGCAATAATACAGCCGGGCACAGAGAATGGCAAAGGGCACGATCCACAGCACGCCGTCGAGAATCTGGTCTTCGTTCAGGCCGAACTGGCTGCTGCGCTTCATGGCATACCAGGCCGCCAGCAGCATGCCGGTGGCGATAATCAGTCCGTACAGGTGTATGTTCAGCGGACCGATGGAAAACGAACGGATGGGATCGATCTCGATTCCCAGTCCGGGAAAGGAAATTACGGAATAATGCATGGCTTCAAAACCTCCCTAAATTACAGCGGGTCCACCACGGACAGTGCACAGCGTTCCTGCCGCACCACGGTCTGCAGGAACCGGCGGACTTCCTCCCGGGTCACATCCCGGTAGATCTCCGGGAAACGGAGGTAATCGAAGTCCGTAATGTGGCAGGCGCACAGCCGGAAGCAGGTGCCGTCAAAGCTGTCCAGATCCTTTACCCGCCGGCCCAGAGCACTGCGCTTCATCCGCTGGAAATCCTCTTCCGCCACGCCGGTTTCAGCCAGACGGGCCGCCTCCTCCAGAATGGCATCCCGGACCTTTTCCGGCGCATCGCTGTCGCCGCCGCAGGTCAGCATGGTGCAGCCGTCCAGCGTTTCAAATCCGCCGCCGAAGGAGGAATCGATCAGGCCCTGTTCATACAGCTGCAGATACAGCCGGGAGGACTCTCCGAACAGCGCCTCCGCCGCCAGATCTCCCACCAGCTCCTGCCGGACCCCGGATTCTCCCCTGCCGGCAGGCTCGCACTTGAAGCCCAGCTGGAACGTAGGCATGGACACTTCCATTTTTTCCCGGATCAGGGGCACGGAGCAGGTCATTTCTTCCTGCCAGTTCCGTTGCTTTTCTCCCACGGGCGCTTTTTCGCTGCCCAGAACCTCTCCGGCAATGCGCGCCACAGCCTCCGGGTCCACGTCACCGATCACACACAGGACCATGTTGCCCGGGGTGTAGAAGGCGCGGTGGGCAGCATAGAGAACCTGAGGCGTAATTTCCCGGATGGTATCGACGGTGCCCAGAATGGGAATCCGCACCGGATGATCGCTGTACAGGATTTTCACCATGTTTTCAAACACCCGGGTGTCGGGGCTGTCCACATTCATACCGATTTCCTGAGCGATGATGCCCTGCTCCTTGTCCACGCTTTCCGGGGTAAAATAGGGCGTGGACACAAATTCCAGCAGCAGGTGCAGGCAGCTTTCAAAATTGGCGGTGGTCGCAAAATAATAGGCCGTCATGTCGTAGCTGGTAAAGGCGTTGACCGATGCGCCCATGGCTGCAAATTCCGCCGAAACATCCCGGTCCGGCAGATCGAACATCTTGTGCTCCATAAAGTGAGCCGTGCCGTCCGGCACCCGGAAATGGGTTCCGTCCAGCGTAAAATCCGTATGGATGGAGCCGAAGTCCGTGACAAAATAGGCAAGGCTTCTGGAAAAGCCCTTCCGGGGCAGGACAATCAGCGAAAGGCCGCAGGGCAGGGTGTCCCGGTATACGGTTTCCCCCAGTTCGGGATATTCTGTACAGATCATTGGTTCACCCCCTCAAGAACATAGACGGTATTCAGCTGCACCGTAGCCGCAGCCTCGGCAGCCTGACGGGCGGTGACCGCCTGAATCTGCCGGGCATATTCCTCCGGTGTCCGGTTCAGGCCGCTGAGTGCGCCGTTGGCATAGTAGCTTTCGATGGCTCCGGGCGAATCCGCAGAGGCCCGCAGCGCCGACAGGATGGCCTCCTTGGCGGCGGTGAGCTCCTGCTCCGTGATGCTGCCGTCGGCACAGGCCTGCAGCTGGGACAGGATCTCCTGACGGGCCACAGGGGCTTTGTCCGCGTCCACGCCGGCGGAAACCGTCATCACGCCCTTGGAGCCGTAGTAGGAAGAGCCGATGTAGTAGCACAGAGACATCCGCTCCCGGACATTCATAAACAGCTTGCTGGTCATGCCGGCACCGTAGATCGCATTGGCCACCTGCATGGCGGCAAACCGGGGATTCTGATTGGTAATGGGTGTGGTAAAGCCCATGCACAGCTTTGCCTGGGAAACGTCCATCTGCTCCCGGACATCCAGAACCTCCCGGGAGGCAGTATGGAAAGGTGTCTGTGGAGGAAGATCTTTTACCTGCCGGGGAAGATCCCGGAACAGCTCCCGCAGCAGCTCCGCCACGGTTTCTGCCGGGGCCGAACCTACATAGAACACTTCTATGGGGCTTTCGCAGAGCGCTCTGCGGTAATGGGCCCAGGCGCTTTCCGGGGTGATGGAAGCCACCTGCTCCGCCTCGCCCATCCGGGGGATGCCGAAGCTGTCGCAGCTTCCCATGAGCTTCATCATCCGGCCCATGGCGTACACACGTTTTTCATTCAGTTCGGATTCGATGGCGGAAATCAGATTTTTCTTCTCGCTTTCCACATAATCCCGGCAGAAAACCCCGTTTTCCGTCAGCGGATGCAGAAGCAGCTCTCCCAGAAAGCGAATCATCGGCGCCATCACCTGCTCACCGGGCAGGGCATATTTATCTTCAATAAAGCTGCAGGACAGTCCCGTGGTCTGGTAGTCGCCGATCCGGCGCACCAGCGTCCCCACAGCTGCACCATACAGGTCATCCAGCCGCAGGGTGATTGCCCGCAGATCCCGGGTTTTTTCCGAGCCGCGGATCAGCACCGCCGGAATCAGACTGTTCAGCGATGCCTCTTCCCGGCACATGGGCCGCACCAGCTGAAGACTCAGGCAGCCCTGTTTGAAGCGGGTGTCCCCGCAGCACCGCAGGGTGATTCCCGGCAGCAAAGGAATGGTTTTAATCATAAAATTCTCCTTAAAAACTACCATACAGGCGAATAGATATTGGCTATTATATACCACTTTTTCGGAAATAGAAAGTACCGCCACGGAAATTTTACATCTTTCCGGTTGTTATTTCCCCCGGGATGGAGTACAATAAACAAAATTGTAACCGAGAAATAAGGAGGACATGCCATGGCATGGCTGGAATTCACCATCAAGACGACCTCTGAGCTGATCGAGGACACAGCCGCAAAGCTGACCGCCGAGGGCTTCGAGGATCTGGTCATTGAAGATCAGGCCGAATTTGAAACTTTTCTGGATCAGAACCGGGCATACTGGGACTATATCGACGAATCTCTCCAGCAGAAGCTGCAGAATCTTTCCGACATCAAGCTCTATCTGGAGGACACGGATGAGGCCGGAAAGCAGCATCTGACCGCTCTGGCAGAGCAGCTGAACCTGCCCCTGTCCTGCGCCCCTCTGGCCGATACCGACTGGTCCGAAAGCTGGAAGGACAACTACCCGCCCGTAGAAGTCGGTTCCTCCCTGGTGGTCCTGCCCTGCTGGCTGCAGGACGCCGAAACCAACGGCCGCAGGCCTGTAATTCTGGATCCGGGCCTGACCTTCGGCACCGGCGCACACCCCTCCACCCAGATGGTCATGGAGGCCATGGAAACACTGATTACCCCGGACTTCCGCTGTCTGGATCTGGGCAGCGGAAGCGGCATTCTGTCCATCGCAGCCCTGCGCCTGGGCGCAAAATCCGCCGTGGGTGTGGACATTGACCCCAAGGCCGAGGATATCGCCCGGGAAAACGCGGCATACAACCACTTCGCCGCCCCGGAATTTACGGCGCTGACCGGTAATGTCACCGCCGACAAGGCCCTGATGGAGCGGTTGTCCCGGGAACAGTACGATCTGGTTCTGGTCAACATCGTAGCCGATGTCATCATTGCCCTGGCACCGGTACTGCCGGTGTTCCTGACCCAGTCCAGCACACTGATCTGCTCCGGCATTCTCGACTCCCGCCTGGAGGATGTCCGGGCCGCTCTGGAAAAGGCCGGTCTGGAAATCACTTCGGTACGCAGCCGGGAGGACTGGCGCTGCGTCACCGCACGGAGGAAGTAACATGACGCTTTCTTACCGCACCCGCAAAAACCTGCACACGCTGGGGATCGCCCTGCTGGTTCTGCTGCTGGTTGCCGCAGTCGTCTGGCTGATCTGGGTCCTGTTTGCAGAACGGTACGTCATCATCACTGACGACGGTGCCAAGCTGGATTTTTCCAACGCTCTGAGAGACCCGGACGGCGAGGTTGTCAAGCCTCCGCAGGCAGAAGAAACCATCGGTATTTACTACAACGAGGGCAACGACGTTGTGGATCTTGAGGACAAGCTGGTTCAGCTGGCCGGCTTCTATGTGGACATTCCCACCCTGCTGGAGGGTCTGGACCCCATCCGCCAGCAGCTGGAGGCCATAGAATCCCCCTGTGCCGTCATGCTGGACATGAAGAGCATCCACGGCAGCTATTTCTACAACACCAGAATCCCCGGCACCAAAACAGTTTCCGACGAGGAACTGGACATCGATGCTCTGGAAAAGCTGATTGCAGATCTGAAAAGCCGGGACTTTTACCTGATTGCCCGGGTTCCCGCTTTCCGCGATGCCAACTATGTTCTGGAAAATCCCAACAGTGCCATTCCCGGCAAGGATGAAAACGGCGAAGCCTCCTTCCCCTGGCCCGGCGAGGATTCCTGCTACTGGCTGGATCCGGCAGGCACAGAAACCATGTCCCTGCTGTCCCAGACTGCCGGCGAGCTTCGGAACATGGGCTTTGACGAGGTGGTTTTCACCGATTTCTTCTTCCCCGACACCGACGAAATCTACTACCCTGCCGAGCCCTCCCGGGCCGACGTTCTGGAAAAGACTGCTGAGAATCTGGTCGCTTCCTGCTCCACGAGCCACTTTGCAGTCTCCTTTGAAACCCCGGATCCCACGCTCCGGCTTCCCAATGGCCGCAGTCGGCTGTACCTTGCAGATGTGGAGGCACCCGATGTTGCCAAAACCGCCGCAATGATCTCCGTGCCGGATCCGCTGGTCAATCTGGTGTTCCTGGCGGAAACCAACGACACCCGTTACGATACTTACGGTGTCATGCGGCCCCTGTCCAACGCAAAATAATTCTCCCGGAGGAGTGCACAGGATGCACTCCTCTTTTTTGCATAGATTGTCCCTTCCGCACATAGGGTATACCAGCTTGATTGGGGAGGGATTCCTATGAAACGAGTGATCTGCCTGCTCCTGGCGCTGGGGCTGCTGCTTCTGTGTCTGCCGGGAACCGCGCTGGCGGTACCTCCGGAGGAGCTGGGGAAAAGTATACTTCTGATGGATGTCTCCACCGGAAAGGTACTGATGGAAAACAATGCACATATGCCGCTGCCCCCTGCCAGCGTAACAAAAGTGATGACCATGCTTCTGATTATGGAAGCCGTGGACAGCGGGCGTATTCACTGGGAGGACACTGTCACAGCCTCGGAAGCCGCCGCTGCCAAGGGCGGCAGTCAGGTATATCTGAAGGTGGGAGAGTGCATGACGGTGTCTGACATGCTCAAATCCATTGCCGTGTCATCTGCAAACGACTGCGCCTGCGCCATGGCCGAACACCTGGCCGGCTCGGAGTCGGCCTTTGTCGAGCAGATGAACGCAAAGGCCCGGGAGCTGGGCATGAACGACACCCATTTTGTCAACTGCACCGGTCTTGACGACGGGGAAAATGCCGGCGAGCACCGGACATCGGCCCACGATATCGCCCTGATGTCCCGGGAACTTCTGAAAAATCACCCGGACATCCGCAAATTCACCACCATCTGGATGGATTCCATCCGGGGCGGCACCTTCGGCCTGTCCAACACCAACAAACTCATCCGCTTCTACCCCGGTGCCACGGGACTGAAAACCGGCTTTACCTCCGGCGCAGGCTACTGTCTTTCCGCTTCCGCCGCCCGGGACGGCATGGAGCTGATTGCGGTGATCATGGGCAGCAAAACCAGCGCAGACCGGAATGCCGCCTGCAAGTCCATGCTGGACTACGGCTTTGCCAATTACGCCCTGGTGACTCCCAGTCTGCCGGAAGATCTGTCTGTACCGGTGACGCTGGGCACAGCCTCGGACGTAGCGCTGATTGCCGGTGCCGACGGAACCATGCTGGCAGACAAGCGTCAGAAGGACAGCATCCAGACAGACGTGGAGCTGGAGCCTTCCGTAACCGCCCCCGTCAGCCGCGGCCAGCGGCTGGGCACGCTTTATCTCCGTTCCGGCGATCAGGTCCTCTCAGAAATTCCGCTGGTTGCCCGGGATGCCGTGGAACGGCTGGATTTTCGGGCCCTGTTCGTGCGGGTGCTGCGGATGGTAGCCATGGCCGGAGAAAGTGACAAAGCCTCTTGAAGCCTTCTGCCCCCTGTGCTATACTGAAAAAAAAATGCAGGAGGCGTTTTCCTATGAAACTGGTAAACCAGACGGATGTTCTGGACCGTGCCCTGGGCCATGCACAGACCATTGCCTTTTTGAAAAATGCCGGCTTTGACGGCATCGACATGTCCTTTTTCGATATGCTCAGCGACCAAAGCCCCTGGTGTCAGGATGACTACAGGACCTATGCCCGGCAGCTACGGGACACTGCCGAATCGCTGGGCATTTCTTTCCTGCAGGCCCACGCGCCGTTCCCCTCCAACAAGGGCGAGGCGGAATTTGACGAAATGGCCTTTTCCCGGATCGTCCGTTCCATGGAGATTGCCTCCATGCTTGGTGCTCCCAGAATCGTGGTGCATCCCCTGCAGCACGTTTCCTACGTTAACCACAAAAAGCTGCTGTTTGATATATCTGTTGATTTCTACAAGCGGCTGATTCCCTTCTGTGAGCAGTATCAGATTCAGGTCTGCACGGAAAATATGTGGCAGTGGGACCAGAACCGTCAGGTCATCACCGACAGCATCTGCTCCCAGCCGGAGGAATTCCGGGCGCTGCTGGAAGCTGTGGACAGTCCCTGGATCACAGGCTGTCTGGACATCGGCCACTGCGCACTGGTGGGTGTGGACCCGGCAGATGCCATCCGCACTCTGGGCCGAAAGCACCTGCAGGCCCTGCATGTGCACGACGTGGACTACCGGCACGACTGCCACACCATGCCTTTCCTGGAAAATCTGGACTGGGCCTCCATTACGGCGGCTCTGGCGGAAATCGGCTACGAGGGCCATTTCACCTTTGAGGCCAACTGCTACTTTACAAAGCTTCCCCGGCAGACCTGGGAGCCGGCTGCGGCCCTTCTGGAAAGCGTGGGCAGATATCTGATTTCCCAGATCGAAGATCCCCGGAAATAACCTCAAAAAACGCAGAAGCCGTACCGGAAAAATCCGGTACGGCTTTTTTGCTTTATACTTTTTCCCGAGATTTCTGCCGGAACAGGTTCCGGAAATCCGCCTTGGGCTCCACAATCCGGTGGAACACCCGGTAAACCGGGTCTGACACCAGCAAAAAGGGCAGCACCAGCGCAAACAGGACCGTCACGATCTTATCCCCGGTGGAATGGCCTGCCCGATAGGCAAGGCCCGAGGGTCTGGCTGCCACCACCACAAAGGCGTGGACAATGTAGATGTACACACCCCGTTCTCCCAGCTTTGTCAGGAAGCACCGGCACCTGGGCAGCACAGCACCCATTGCGAACAGCATCACAGGACCAGCCAGAAGCATGGCTGCCCGGATGCCCAGGCCATAGGCCACAGGGCTTTGGGGATTGAGGTCCCGATAGGAAACGCACATGCTGAACACATCCTCACGGAGCCAGCGATGCCGGTAGCTGGGAATGTAGAACAGGGCAAAGCCCACCAGGAAGACGGCAATGCCTGCCGTCGTTGCCCAGAAGGTCCTTTTGCGGACCTTTTCGTTTACAAAGGCCTTCGGCAGCAGCAGACCCAGCAGAAACGCCGGGAACATACCCGCCATCCGGCTCAGCTGCAAAAACCGCACCGAAGGGAACAGGCCCACCCCCAGACTCAGCGCCACGGCAATGACCATGGACAGGACGGGATGACGCTGGGGCTGCAGGGGGATGCAGACGCCGTTGTAGATCACCAAAGCAAAAATATACCACAGGTGATAGATAGGGGTCGTAAACGAGAGGTGATTCAGGCTGCTGTGAATCTGCTTCATGCCGCCGGGAATAAAGGCCGCAAACACATAATACATCAGCTGGCACAGAAGATAGGGCAGCAGAAGCTTATTGATGACACCGGGCCAGTCCTGATCCGCGATTCTGCGTTTGGACAGAAATCCCGACAGCACCATAAAGGCGCACATGTGGAAAAAGTTGATGTAGTCGTAAATCCATCCGACCATCCTGGAATTCCAGACCAGCGGATACAGCAGATGTCCCATAACCACCAGCATCATCAGAAAGCCCCGGATATTATCCAGCCACGGATCCCGTGTTTTCAGTCTGGGCAAGTTTTCTTCGTGCATAAAATCTCCTTAATTTTAACAAAAAGCACCCCGAAACCGCAGTTCCGGGGTGCTCGATCAACCATTAGTCAGCGACGTAGGGCAGCAGAGCAATCTGACGTGCACGCTTGATAGCAGTGGTCAGGTCACGCTGGTGGGCTGCGCAGGTACCGGTGGTACGGCGGGGCAGGATCTTGCCGCGCTCAGACAGGTAACGGCGAAGCTTACCGGTGTCCTTGTAATCGATGCTGGTCACCTTGTCCATGCAGAAAGCGCAAACCTTCTTGCGCTTGCGGGGACGCATACGCTGTTCGTTAGCCATGGAAAAAACCTCCTTCGTGAGCATTGTAGAAAAAGTTCTGAATTTTTAGAAGGGCAGCTGTGCGTCGTCGTCCTCGAGCATAGCGAAATCGCCTGCAGGAGCACTGGACGGAGCGGAATAACCGCTGTAATTGTTGGCTGCGGGAGCCGGGCTGCCGTAATTGGAGCCGTAGCTGCTGTTCCCGCCGTAGCTGTTGTTGCTGCTGTAGGAAGAGCCGCTCTCACCGCCGCTGCGCTTGCTCTCGCCGAAGTAGACATTGTCTGCCACAACTTCTGCGGAACGGCGCTTGCCGCCTTCTTTGTCGGTCCAGCTGCGAATCTGGAGCCGTCCGGAAACCACGATCATGGAGCCTTTGGTGAAATACTTGGAGACAAACTCTCCGGTCTGACGCCAGGCTACACAGTCGATAAAGTCGGTTTCCCTTTCGCCGCCGTCTCTGCCGCCGAAATCACGATCGACAGCCACGGTAAAGCTGGCCACGGCAATGCCGGAGCCGGTACGGCGAAGTTCGGGATCACGGGTCAGGCGACCCATGATAACAATGTGGTTGAGCATAAAATCAGCCCTCCACGACAGTGGTCAGGCAGCGCATAACGCCGTCGGTGATCTTCATAACACGCTCCAGCTCTGCGGGGAACTCGGGCTTGCTTTCGAAGTTCATGAGAACGTAGTAACCTTCGTTCAGGTCGTTGATCGGGTATGCCAGACGGCGCTTGCCCCACTCATCGACATTGGTGACGGTACCCTCCGCCTCAGCCATTGCCTTGAACTTTTCCACAAGTGCTGCGATGCCCTCTTCGCCCTTTGCAGGATCGAGAATGTAGAGCACCTCGTACTTACCAGTGATCTTAGCCATGTTGATTGCACCTCCTTTTGGACTTTTGGCCCACGGTCTCGCCGTGAGCAAGGATTGTCTGCATTCGCAGACTAGTTTATTATAGGGGGTAGGATTTGGTTTGTCAAGGACTTTTCCGGGAAAAATATCCGGTTTTTCCCGGAAAACAGAAAAAACCGGTGTACCCAGAGGAGTACACCGGTAAAAATTTACTTAGTGCCGAAGATTCTGTCGCCTGCGTCGCCCAGACCGGGGACAATGTAAGCATTGGAATTCAGCTTTTCGTCAAGACCTGCCAGATAAATATCCACATCGGGATGTGCTTCCTGAACAGCCTTGACACCTTCGGGGCAGCCGATGATGTTCATCATAATGATGTTTTTGCAGCCGTGTTCCTTCAGAAAGTTGATAGCTGCAATGGCGCTGCCGCCGGTAGCCAGCATGGGATCTACCACATAGACCTGACGGTTTTCGATGTCATCAGGCAGCTTGCAGTAATATTCCACAGGGGTATGGGTTTCGGGGTCACGGTAAAGACCGATATGACCGATCTTTGCAGAGGGAATCAGGGCGATCATGTTATCCACCATGCCGAGACCTGCCCGCAGCACGGGAACGATTGCCAGCTTCTTGCCGGCCAGCATTCTGCACTTGGCAGTTGCGATGGGGGTCTTGACGTCCACTTCTTCGGTGGGCAGATTCCGGGTGGCTTCATAGCACATCAGACCGGAGATCTCGCCAATCAGCTCACGAAATTCCTTAACACTGGTATTCTCGTTACGCAAAATAGCCAGCTTGTGCTGGATGAGGGGATGATCCAATACATGTACAGTAGACATAGGTATATCTCCTTTTTATTTTTGTTGTTCCCGTGCCAGACGTTCACGCTCGGCCTGGGAAAGTCTTAAATAGTTGGGAACCAGCTGGGCAGGATCCGGTGTGATTCCTGCGGCCATCTGCTGCAGAGCGGCCAGACCCACGCCAACGGCACGCTGATGCAGACGATGCTCCGGGGGCAATACCAGACCGGAGACACTCTCCGACAAAGTATTATAACACAGATTGCTTCCATCGCCAACTAAAAAAATGGGTTTTTCCAGATTTTTCAGTTCTTCCCCCAAATCTGCAAGAGAAATGGCACGATCATCGTCAATCCGTGTAAGCTTTCCGCTTTCCACACGGAAAAGGGCGTTATAAACCTGGCTGCGGCGGGCATCCATCACAGGGCAGACATAGCCTTCGTAGGCACCAAGCCCCAGCGCCATGGCTTCCAGCGTGGAAACACCGTAGCAGGGAATTTCCTTTCCCCAGGCAAAGCCCTTGGCGGCGGCAACGCCGATACGGACACCGGTGAAGGAGCCGGGACCGGCTGCCACGGCAACGGCCTGCACCTGCTGGGGGGTATGTCCGCACTGTTTCAGCAGATCCTCTGCCATGACCATAAGGGTCTGGCTGTGGGTCAGACCGGTATTCTGATACTGTTCGCCCAACAGGCGGTCTCCCTCATGCAGCGCTACGGATGCAGCCTTTGCAGAGGTTTCAAAGCTTAATAGCAGCAATGGTATCCCCTCCCAAGATGGTGATTTTCCGGCTGGTATCGTCCAGCTTTTCAATGCTTACGGTAATGGCATCCTCCATGGCATCGGAGACATTTTCGCTCCATTCCACGGCGCATACCCCGCCCCGTTCCAGATAATCGTCCCAGCCGATGTCCCACAGATCGTCTGCGGAGTGGAGGCGGTACATATCGAAATGGAAAAGAGGCAGTCTGCCGGAGAGATATTCGTTTACAATGGTATAGGTAGGACTGGTTACCGGCTCCCCTGCTCCCAGCCCCCGGGCAAGTCCCCGGGTGAAGGCGGTCTTTCCGGCGCCTAGATCTCCCCGATAGGCGATGATCGTGGGCGGAGCACCTGTGCCAGAGCAACACCCACCTGCTCCGTCTCTTCCGGGGAATGTGTGATAAATTCCATATAGACCCTTCCTTTTTTGGATTAGTTGGAATTTTGCAGCTTTTCTGCCTGATCGGCAGTGGCGAGCCCATCGATGATCTCGTCCAGAGCGCCGTCCATGACAGCGTCGATCTTATACAGGGTGAGGCCGATGCGATGATCCGGTGATCGGTAACACGCCCCTGCGGGAAATTGTAGGTGCGGATTCGCTCGTTACGCATACCGGTGCCCACCTGACTGCGGCGCATACCGGTGACGGCGGAATCCAGCTTCTCCTGCTCGATCTCATAGAGCTTGGAGGCAAGCATCCGCATACACTTTTCACGGTTCTGCACCTGACTGCGTTCCTCCTGACAGGAAACCACAATTCCGGAGGGCTTGTGAATCAGCCGCACGGCGGAACTGGTCTTGTTGACGTGCTGACCGCCGGCACCGGAGGAACGGAATACCTGCATTTCGATGTCAGCGGGATTGATCTGCACATCTACTTCTTCCATTTCGGGAAGTACCGCAACGGTGGCAGTGGAGGTGTGCACCCGTCCGCCGGATTCGGTTTCCGGCACCCGCTGTACCCGGTGAACACCGGATTCATATTTGAGGCGGGAGTAGGCACCCCGACCGTTTACGATGAAGTCGGCTTCCTTCACACCACCCAGCTCTGTGTCATTGTAGTTGAGCAGTTCAATGCTCCAGCCCTTTTGAGCGGCATACATGGAGTACATCCGAAACAGGCTGTGGGCAAAGAGGGCGCTTTCTTCACCGCCGACACCGCCCCGAATCTCCATGATGACGCTTTTTTCATCATTGGGATCTTTGGGCAGCAGCAGAATCTGCAATTCCCGGTAGAGGGTTTCTTTTTTCTGTTTGGCTTCCTGATAGGATTCCTGACAAAATTCCCGCATTTCCGGGTCACTCATCAGTTCCTGCGCCTCGTCCATGTCCCGCAGAGCGCCGTTATAGGCACGGAAGGTCTCTACAATGGGTTCCAGATCGTTTTTCTCCCGCAGAAGGCGGGCGGCTTTTTTGGGATCGGCGTAAAAATCCGGCTGTTCGGACTGAAAACACAGTTCCTCAAAGCGGTTTTCCACCGCCTGCAATTTATCAAGCATAGGGCATACTCCTAGTAGAAAATCAGTGGCTTTTTGTATTGTAACAAGGATAGGGGTAAATGTAAAGCGGCTAAACCGGCTTATAAATGTTTAAAATACAGCTGGCGGTATCGGTAAGGGCGGGCGTAGCAGCCAGACGCTCCGCTCCCTCTTTTCCAATGCGGTACACATGGGGGGTCATACTGAGCAGATTCTGCACCTGTGCCCCCTCTACATGGAAAGTAAACCGGATGGGGCGGCTCTCCAGTAAAGCAAATCCGGGAATCTCCGGTACGGAGTCCTTCTCCTTGTGAAGAAGCTCCGGATAGATAATGGATTTCAGACCCATAAGGTGGTCTTCCGCAGCCAGCACCTGAAAATAAAGACCGTTTTTCTTAAGTACCCGGTGAAATTCCTCAGCCATGGTGAGGGCAAAGAGACTGGTGACAAGTCCGCAGCTTTCTTCTTTCACAGGAAGACGGGAGGCGGTGGCACACAGCCAGCAGGCATCCTTATATTTTCCGGCAGCGGCACGAACCGCTTCCTTGGAAATATCCAGACCGGTCAGCTCAGCGCCCATTGCCTTGGCAAGGCGGCTGGAATAGTAGCCTTCGCCGCAGCCTACATCCAGAATGGGACCCTCACAGGAAAAGTCTCTGGAGGCCTCAATCAAAGCTTCTGCAATGGGGGCATAGAAACCGCCGTCCAGAAAAGCTCGGCGGGCAGCAACCTGCTCCCGGGTGTCGCCGGGGTGGAGAGAGTGCTTTTGCTGCACCACCAGAAGATTCACATACCCCTGACGGGCAATATCGAAGCTGTGCCGGTTTTCACAGGACCAGCTGTGCGGTGTTCGGCAGAGTTTGCTGCCGCAAATCGGGCAAAGTAAATCCATAATCAATCCCTCCATCTTTTTATCATACCCCATTTTGTGGCTTACGTCAAATAGGATTGTTGAAAACAGCTAAGAATAGTGGAAGATGACTTAACATAAAACGACAAAAATTGTCAACTTCATACAATCTTAATATTTATCCACTTTTTTTCTTCATATTTCTCATTTATTATATAGTCATAAAGAACGACGGGAACACCTCCCGGAGATCCTAACGATTCAATAGATGTCTCGGACATCTTTCCTATATCTTTTTCATTTTCCTCTCCTCTTTTCTTAATGCAAAACCCGCAGGTTTTCCTGCGGGTTTTTGCGTATCATAAATGCCTCACAGAGTTCGCCAACCCGGCGGTGAATGGAATTTTAATCATGTTTGACCGGGGCGTGTACCTGGGCAAACATACCTATCGCCTTGAGAGTGTGGAAAATGCCCGCAATCAGCGGACATTTTCTGCGCGGGTCAAGGCGCATCTCTTTGCCCTAAACCCAGAAAGGGTTTGGGGCAGGCTGAAGCCCGCAGGTTTTCCTGCGGGTTTTTGCGTTGCCTTAAAAAGGTATAATTTCCCTGCCTCTGGGAATGATACTCCCGGAGGTGGCGCAGCTTGATATACATTCGTTCCATTATTTTGTATCTGGTTTTGGTGGCGGTAATCCGCCTGATGGGAAAACGGCAGATCGCACAGATGGGAGCGGCGGAATTTGTGGTGACCATGATGGCGGCCAATCTGACCACGATCCCCATTCAGGATGAAGATATTCCCATTTCTGCGGGCATTATTCCGATCCTGATGGTGCTTGCGGTGCAGATCCTGCTTTCCGAATTGTCACTGCGGAGCGTTAGTATGCGGCAGCTGCTGTGCGGAAAGCCGGTGATTCTGATTGATAACGGAAAGATTTTGTCAGAAAATCTCCGCAGAACCCGTCTGACGCTGGATGAACTGACCGGGCACCTGCGGCAGAAAAATGTCATGGACATTAAAACGGTGCAGTATGCCATTCTGGAAACGGACGGAAATATGTCGGTGTTCCCTTATCCCAAGGAACTGCCTGCTCCTGCAAAGGCTGTTAAAGTGGCGGTAGATCCTGTTTACCTGCCGGTGACCATCATTTCGGACGGCGTGCTGCTGGAAAAGAATCTTCCCACGGCAGGGAAAGACCGGGCATGGGTGGACAAGGTGCTGGGGCAGCATGGGGCAGATATTGAAAGCACCTGGCTGCTCACAGTTGACAAGGGAGACACCATCCGGTTTTATAAAAAAGAGTGAGGATTATGTAAACTTTTGGGCATAAAAAAACCGCCTCGAGTATTCCCAAGACGGTGCTGCAAAGAGCCAAAATGAAATTGTACCGGGGCATAGGCAGCGACCCGGTCAATGAAATGGGTTCCAAAGTCGAAAAAAGGCATACCTTCGGGGCGCTTCTCTGCTCTTCCGATTGGAGGAACTTGGGAAAACCATAGGGTTTCTCATACAAACGCCGGTTGGTACTGTACAAACGGCCTTTTTTCGTATATAATAAGGCGAAATCAATTCGTCCTTATGCCAAATATTATATCAGAGAATTTTGTCTTTTCAATTGGCGATTTGGACGATTATACTAAATTTATCCTATTTGAATTGGCGGAATTCACTATGAAATTTGCGTTTTATACCCTTGGCTGCAAGGTTAATCAGTACGAGACACAGGCAATGGAACAGCTGCTCCGGGAACAGGGGCACGAGATCGGCACATTCCAGGACAGCTGCGACGGCTATGTGATCAATACCTGCTCCGTTACGGCGGTGGCAGATAAGAAAAATCGGGCGGTGATTCGGCGCTGCCGCCGGGAACACCCGGAGGCAGTTATCGCTGTGTGCGGCTGCTATCCCCAGCACGCTGCTGAAGCCCTTGAAAAGCTGGATGTGGATCTCATCGGCGGCAGCGGCGACCGGCAGACCTTTGTGGCGGAACTGGTGGAAACGGCAGAAAGCCGGGTACATACTGTGAATGTGGACAATGCCCTGCGGCGGCGGGAATTTGAGGTGCTGCCTGCCGGCGGTCTGGAGGAACGCACCCGTGCCATGCTGAAAGTTCAGGACGGCTGCGTCAATTTCTGCACCTACTGCATCATCCCCTATACCCGGGGACCTGTTCGCTCCGCACCGGTGGAGGTGGCGGTGGAGCAGGCAAAGGGTCTTGCGGCACAGGGCTATCGGGAAATTGTGGTCACCGGTATTGAAATTGCTTCCTGGGGCGTGGATCTGCCGGGTAAGCCGGGATTTGCCCAGCTAATTACGGCGGTGTGTCAGGCAGTCCCCCAGCAGCGGGTACGCCTTGGCAGTCTGGAGCCTACGGTGATTACGGAAGAGCTGTGTAAAACGCTGGCAGCCCTTCCCAATCTCTGCCCTCAGTTCCATCTTTCCATGCAGTCCGGCTGCGATACGGTGCTGAAGCGGATGAAGCGGAAATACGATACCGCCGGATACCTTCGCAGCGTGGAGCTGCTGAAGACCTGGTTCCCCGGCTGCGCCGTCACAACGGATATGATTGTGGCATTCCCCGGTGAGACGGAGGAAGAATTCTGCCAGAGCCTTGCGTTCATCGAAAAGTGCGGCTTTGCAGATATGCACATTTTCCCCTATTCCCGCCGCCCCGGCACCCCGGCAGACAAGATGCCCGGACAGCTGGGGAATGATGTTAAGGAAGAGCGGAGCCACCGTGCCATTCAGGTGGCGGAAAAGATGAGCAGAGCCTATCGGGAGGCACTGGTGGGCGAGACGCTCAGTGTGCTTTTTGAGGATCAGGAGGGGGATTTCTACACAGGTCATGCCCCCAACTATGTAAAGGTATACGCCAAGGGAGAAGATCTGCACAACCGCATCCGGGAAGTTCGGGTGGAACGGCTCTGTGAAGACGGCGTTTTCGCTGAAATTTTGGACTGAATCTGCCTTGCAATCCCAAAATTGCTGTGTTATAATGAACTTTTGAGAATTTCTCCTGCTTTCGGCGGATTGAGAGGAAAATCAGCACGGTCTGCACCTCTGATTTCCGGGCAGGTCAGAAATGCTGCGGCTGCGCTTCTTTGAGCGCTGCCTGAAAAATCTAAAATCATTCCCTAGGAGGATGGAAATATGCAATTGATCGTCCCCTGCCTGTTCGGTCTGGAAGGCCTTGCCGGCGATGAACTGAGACGGCTGGATATGGAAAATGTCCGGGTGGAAGACCGCCGTGTGCTGTTTACCGGCGATGCCCGTGCCCTTGCCAAGGCAAATGTCTGCCTGCGTACCGGCGAACGGGTCATGGTAGTGCTGGCACAGTTTCAGGCCAAGAGCTTTGAAGAACTGTTTCAGGGTGTGTACCATACCAATCTGGAAGACTATATTCCGAAAAACGGACAGTTCCCTGTAAAGGGTCACTGCCTCAACAGTCAGCTGATGAGTGTTTCTGACTGTCAGGCAATTATCAAAAAGGCTGCTTCCAGGCGGCTGGGTGAAAAGTACGGTGTCAGCTGGCTGCCGGAGACCGATGTGAAGTACCAGCTGCACTTTACCATTTTGAATGATCAGGTGACTTTGTCTCTGGATACCACCGGTGCGGGTCTTCATAAGCGGGGCTACCGTGCAGTGAGCAACGATGCACCCCTTCACGAGACGCTGGCCGCCGGTATGATTCAGCTTGCCCACTACCGTGGCAGAGAATTCCTCTGGGATCCTTTCTGCGGTTCCGGCACCATTCCCATTGAGGCAGCCCTCATTGCAAAGAACCGGGCGCCGGGTCTGAACCGGCACTTTGCCGCTGAGGAATTCCCCTGGATTCCCAAAGAAGTGTGGGAACAGGTGAAGGAAGAGGCAAGAGATAAGGAATTTAATGGCAACTACCGGATCATGGGCTCTGATAATGATCCCTCTTCCGTGTCACTGGCCTTTGCCAATGCCCGCAAGGCTGGTGTTTCCGACCTTGTCACCTTCAAGGACGGCGATGCTACCAAGATGAGCCTGCCTACGGATTCCGGCATCATCATCTGCAACCCGCCTTACGGTCAGCGGATGATGGAGCAGCAAAGTGCGCAGCGGCTCTATGCTGCACTTGGCCGCCATTTGAAGTTTGCAAACGACTGGAAGAAGTATGTGATTACCTCTGAACCGGAGTTTGAGCATTATTTCGGTCGCCGTGCAGACAAAAAGCGGAAGTTCTATAACGGCAAGATCAAGTGTGATTACTATATGTACTATAATAATCAGAGAAAAACAGATAAAAAACGCTGAGCAATGGGGGCAGCCCCTGCACAGAACATAGGAACGCCGCCCGGATCATTGATCCGGGCGGCGTTTTCATGCCATGCACACACGAAGCGGGGAAAACGCAGGAATCAATCTGAAAAGAATATATACCCACCCTATTCTATATTATATAGTATGGGCGGCGATCGACGGCAGAAAGCCAGGTGCATTATGCAGGACAAAAGAGAAAAGAACCGCTACTTTTTTATCGAAAAAGGGGAAAGGTCTGCCTGTGACGGGAGAGTGACCGCCAGCGGTGGAATAATGTTGCGATGCGATGGAATTGCGCTCCGGAACGACCGGCGCAGGAAAGGAAAAATTTGCCATTATGATGGACAATAGGACGGAAATTGCAGATTCAAATCCGGGGTAATATGGGGCCCCTTTGTATAACATTCATAAAAATGCAAGAGAATGTGAAAAATGATTCAAATTTTGGCGTGTTCACCGCTCAGAGAAAAAATGCGGAATTTGTTTATGAACGTTTAGCACGGAGAAGAAAAAACGGCGGTTTGCAAGTGATTTATAGGGCCGATTTTCCAACTTTTTGATAGAAATCTTTCTGCACAGATATGGGATGGTGGGAAATGATTTTTGCGGGTTTGACCGGGAGGTTCAGACATGTGTCCACGAACGAAGTACAATGTCCTCGAATCACGGAATACAAATGTCCACACAGGGAAAAATCGATACAGTGTGCACAAAGAACACCTATACAAACATTTGCATTTTAGGCAAAGTGCGGTTTTTTTATAAAAGTATAAGAAAAGGTTGAAATCCCGAACTTATTTGTGCTAAAATAGGCTACAAGCAATTCCGAAACCGATTTGTACATAAATCAGGGGCTGGATGCGCTGAAGTTCCCACAGGAGAGTGCATCGTAAGATTGCAGATCCTGCCGGAGTCTTGCAGCCTGAGGGGGCTGCGCAGCAACATGCTATATGACGGATTGAATGCAATTCACATCTGAATTTGATGCAATTCGTTATGTAGAAAATATTAAGGAGGTACCACAATGAAAAAGACCCTTGCTATGCTTCTGGCAGTGGTGATGGTTGCTTCTCTGTTTGCAGGTTGTTCCAAGAACGATCCCGCACCCACTGATGCTCCCGCAACCGGCGACGCTACTGGCGATCCCGAAGCTACTGTTGAGGAGCTGACCGGTGTTGCCGGCCAGTACACCTACAAGGATTCCGTAAGCCTGCTTGCAAGCAACTGGAACCCTCACACCCACCAGAGCACGACTGACGCTTATCCTCTGGACTATTTGACCGTCGGTCTCTACTCCTTCGTTTTCAACGATGAGCTGCATCCCGTTGAAGGTAAGGATCCCTACACAGGCTACCAGATCGTCCCTGAGATGGCTGCTTCCATGCCTGTGGATGTAACTGAGACTGTTAAGGCTGAGCATCCCGAATTCGGCATTCCCGAGTCCGCAACTGCCGGCTACGCTTACACCATTGACCTGAATCCCCTGGCAACTTGGGACGATGGTACTCCTATCACTGCAGATACTTATGTTCAGTCCATGGAACTTCTGCTGAGACCTGAACTGCTGAACTACCGTGCAACTGACTACTATACTGGTGACCGTGCTATTGCCGGCGCCGAGGCTTATGCAAAGTCTGGTCGTACCGTTAAGGAAGACAACGGTCTTAACGGAACCTACACCTTCGCAGACCTCGTTAAGGGTGATGACGGCAAGTACACCACTCCCGATGGCATGCCCGTTTATGTGGCTGTTAACTTTGCTACCAGCCACCTGCAGGGCGATACTCTGAAGGCATATGTTGATAATTACGGTGACTCCGTTTTCAATATGGAAAACTGGGAGGCACTGCTGGCTCAGGCTGATGATAAGGGCGTTGCTCCTCTGACTGACGAGACCTATAACTATCTGGTTTCCGTAATCGCTACCGAAGCTTGGAACGAGACTGAGGCAGACGCTGCAGCTTACCTGCTGTACGACAAGACTTATCCCGAAGTTCCCTTTGAGAGCGTTGGCCTGTACAAGTCCGGTGAGTACCAGATCACTATGGTCCTGAACAAGGCTCTGGCAGGCTTCAACCTGCTGTACTCTCTGGGCAGCAACTGGCTGGTTAAGCCCGATGTCTACGAGGCTAACCTGAAGGACAGCGGCGGCTTCTGGACCAATACTTACTACACCAGCGCTGAGACCTCTCCTTCTTATGGCCCTTATAAGCTGGTTTCCTTCCAGAGCGGCAAGGCAATGCGCTTTGAGAAGAACGATAAGTGGTACGGTTACACCGACGGCAAGCACGTTTATGTTGACCCCACTGATGGCGAAACCTACGATATGTATCAGACCACTGCAATTGACTGCCAGGTCGTTGAAGAGGCTGCTACTATGAAGATGATGTTCCTGAAGGGCCAGCTGTCTGGCTACGGTCTGCAGGCTGATGACTTCGCAACCTACCGTAACTCCGAGTACTGCCATGCTACTCCCAGAGAGACCATCTTCTTCCTGATCCTGAACGGTCACGAGGAATCTATCAACAAGCGTGAAGCTGCAAAGGACTTCGATCAGACGACCACTGATCTGCAGACCATGCTGCTGGTGCCTTTCCGTAAGGCATTGGGTCTGACCTATGACCGTGAGCTGTTCGCAGCTACCATCTCCCCCGCTCGTTCCGGCGGCTATGGCCTGATTGGTAATGCTTTCATCTATGATCCTGATACCGGTGCTCGTTATCGTGACAGCGATCAGGCTAAGAAGGCACTGTGTGACTTCTACTCCATCAAGGTTGAAGACTTTGCAAGCCTGGATGACGCTGTTGATTCCATCACCGGCTATGATCCCGAGATGGCTAAGGAGTACTTCAAGGAAGCATTTGATGAAGCTCTTGAGAAGGGCTACATCACCGATACAGACGGCAACGGCGTTTCCGACCAGACTGTTACCATCGAGTATGCTCTGGCTGCTGACAATGACTTCATGACCAAGACCATTGATTACCTCAATGAGAAGGTCAGCGAGGTTACCAACGGCACTCCCTTCGAGGGCAAGGTTGCCTTCGTTAAGTCCGCTCCTTACGGCGAACAGAGCACTGATAAGCTGAAGGCTGGTCTGTCCGACACCACTCTGTCCGGCTGGTCTGGTTCCAAGCTGAATCCCTTCGGTGTTACCGATGTGTATACCAACCCCAACTACCAGTATGATGCTGCATGGTTCGATTCCACTTCTGTGAATTTGACCCTCAATGTTCCTGTGAACGGCACCAAGACTGATGTGACTATGAACCTGAGACAGTGGTCCGATTCCCTGAACGGCAACATGGTTACTGTTGACGGTGTTGATTACAACTTCGGTGATGGCATCGCTGATGTTAATACCCGTCTGGATATTCTGGCTGGTATCGAAGGTGCAATCCTGAAGACTTACAACTACCTGCCCATGCTGGAAGATGGCTCCATGGCCCTTCTGAGCCAGCAGATGTTCTACGTCGTTGATGAGTACAATCCTATTATGGGCCGCGGCGGCATCCAGTATATGAAGTACAACTACGATGATGCAGAATGGGCTGACTATGTTAACAGCCAGAACGGCCAGCTGAAGTACTAATTTCAGCACAGCGGACGATCTGAGTTAACATCACTATTTAACTTCATAATGCGCGCTGTAGCAGGGGCGTAAAAAACCCCTGCTACAGTCAGTTTATTTCTCACTTTTGCGAATTTTCTGTTTTTCTGTTGCGGAGATGATTTGTGGGGAACGGTCTGAGCCGTTCCGCGCCAAGTCTTGATCGGGACGGTCCAGACCATTCCCTACTTGCGGCCGGGCGTTCTGTTGCCCGTTTCCCGACAGTTTTAGAGCAGGACGCATGAGTGAGATTATGTGCCATAAGGAGGATGCAATGTTTAAATACGCATTACAGAGAATTTTTTACATGCTGGTGGTCTTTATGATCATTACCTGCATGTGCTTCGTCCTGGTACGGATGCTTCCCCCGGCGGAGCTCCCGCCCAGCGACCCCCACTCTGACGTTATTGAAGCACGTCGTGAAGCAATGGGATATAATAAACCGTATATGGTTCAGTTCGCAATTTTTCTGAAAGATGTCTTCACCAAGTTTGATTGGGGCGTCAGCGATAAGCTGTTTTTCGGTCAGAATGTTGTGGATGTTTTTGCTACCCGGCTACCTGCCACGGTAATTGTTAACATCTATTCGATTGTTTTCAGTATACCCATCGGCATAGGACTGGGCATTTTTGCTGCACTGAAGAAAAATACCTGGGTTGACTATCTGATCTCCACCCTGACCATGGTGGTTATCTCGGTTCCTAACTTCGTGTACGCATTTATTATTCAGTATGTATTCAGCTATAAGCTGGGATGGTTCCCGTTCCTGATGAAGGCGGGTACCGACTGGTTCAGCCCGCAGATGTTCTGGAGTATGATGCCTGCGGTCATGTCTCTGTCCTTCGGCGTCATTGCCGGATATACCCGTACCACCCGTGCGGAGCTGACAGAAGTGCTGACCAGTGAGTTCATGCTTCTGGCTCGTACCAAGGGTCTGACCAAGGCACAGGCAACCATTCGCCACGCACTGCGTAACTGCTTCGTGGTGGTTGTTCCTGCAATCTTTGGTGAGTTTATCGGCATTCTGGGCGGCAGCCTGATCATCGAGAAGATCTTTGCAATCCCCGGCGTTGGCAACCTCTCCATTAACGCTATCAACGCCAGAGACTATCCCATCTTCATGATGACCACCTGCTTCTATACCGCAATCGGATTGCTGGGCGGCATTGTGATCGATATCAGCTATGGCTTTATCGATCCTCGAATCAGAATGGGGTCTAAGAAATGAGTATGAATAAAGAATTTGAACACATCCCGCAGGAACAGTTTGCATTTGTGCAAAAGGATGCCTATCTGCATGACCAGAAGCTGGAGACCAAGTCCCGCAGCTTCTTCCAGGATGCGCTCCTGCGGTTCAGAAAAAATAAATCTTCCGTTGTCGCAGCCTGGATTCTTCTGTTCCTGGTGATCTTCGCACTGGTATCTCCCCTGATTTCTCCTTATGATGTCAATGATAAGGACAAGCTGTATGTCAACTATCCTTCCTATATCCCCGTAGCAGCCAAGCATCACTGGGGATTTATGGACGGTTCCAAGATTCATGCCAGCCAGAACGAAACTTCCATGAACTACTGGAACGGTATCAATGTGGAAACCGGTATGAATCCCGTCCTGGGAATCCATAAAACCCACACCACACTGGTTAAGCACCGTGGTCAGATGGTGGAAAGAAAGACCTATGACCTGAAGATTAACCGTTATTTTGAGCAGGGTGTTACCTACCGTGTGTTCTCCTATGGTGAGTTCGAGAAGATTCAGCAGTGGCAGAATGAAACCGGTATTCAGGTTATCTACCCCTATGTTGAGCCTGCAGATATTGGCGGTATTACAGATAACCCCAACATCTGGTATGAAGTGGATGATGCCGGTGCTGCCAAGCTGGATAAGGACGGCAACTATGTTCCCATGTACTCCACCCGGAAGGAAATTGAGGGTGCTCCCTATAATTCTCTCCGTGTTGAAGGTGACGACGGCAGCTACATCTACTCCGTGAAGAAGTCCGGCTCCGTGCAGTGCCGTATCTGCTACTATAACTACTATCAGTACCTCAACGGTCACGAGCCTATGTACATCTTCGGTACCACTTCCATGGGTCAGGATCTGTTCTCTGCCATTGGTATCGGCGCTCGGTTCTCCCTGCTGTTTGCAGTGTTTGTCTCTGCAATCAACCTTACCATCGGCGCTGTCTATGGTGCTGTTCAGGGTTACTACGGCGGCTTCATCGATATGTTCATGGACCGTATTTCCGATATTCTGAGCGGTGTTCCTTTCATCGTTGTGACTACCCTGTTCCAGCTGCATCTGGCTCAGAAGGTGGGCGTTGTAGGATCGTTCCTGTTCGCCTTCGTTTTGACAGGCTGGATCGGCATGGCAGCTCTGACCAGAAAGCAGTTCTACCGCTTTAAGGGTCAGGAATTCGTCATGGCTGCCCGGACTCTGGGTGCCAGCGATGCACGCCTGATGTTCAAGCACATTTTCCCCAATGCTATTGGTACCATTATCACCAGCTGCGCTCTGATTATCCCCAATGTCATCCGGTCTGAGACCTCTATGACCTATCTGGGTGTCGTCAACCTGAGCGACTTTGCAGGTACTACCATCGGTACACTGCTGAGCCAGGGCAACGCTGCTGTTACCACAGCACCTCATGCTATGCTGTGGCCCAGCCTGTTCCTCAGCCTGCTGATGATTTCCTTTAACCTGTTTGGCAATGGCCTGCGGGATGCATTTAACCCGTCTACGAGAGGAGTGGAAGACTGATGGAAACAAAACTGCAAGTAAAAGATCTGCGCATCTCCTTCCGCACCAGTAACGGTAAGGTGCAGGCGGTTCGCGGAATCAACTTTGATCTGGCCAAGGGCGAGACTCTGGCCATTGTGGGCGAATCCGGTTCCGGTAAGTCCGTTACCTCCAAGGCTATCCTGGGTATCCAGGCTGGCAATGCTATCACTGAATCCGGCGAAATTATTTACGACGGCAAGGACCTGCTGAAGATTTCTGAGGAAGATTTCCACAAGATCCGTGGCGATAAGATCGCCATGATCTTCCAGGACCCCATGTCCAGCCTGAACCCCATTGTTAAGATCGGACGCCAGCTGACTGAGGCTATGCTCCTCAAGGGCAAGGCAAGACAGCGTGAGAGCCGTGCAGCATTCAACAGCTATCTGAAGGCTCTGAATGCCGCTATGATTGCCTCTGCAAAGGGTAACGTGAGTGCAGAGACGATCAATACCATGACGAAGAAATTTGATAAGTTCGAGTTCAAGCACATTGAACTGGAGTCTGCATTTAACACGGCTATTGAGGCAGCAAACGAGACGATCTCTGACATTGAGTCTCTGGCATTTGAGCTGGAGAAGAATGCCTCCAAGGATGCTGCCTACCGTATGGGCGACATCATCAGCCAGTCCAAGGCATCTGTCAACGAGTACGTTGTCAAGGAAAAGGCAGATCGGATCAAGGAACTGGCAGACAAGCTGAATCCGCAGCTGAAAGCCGGTAAGAAGGACGGAGATTACAGCGAAGCTGTAGCATCCCTCCATGAGATCCGTGACATTCTGACTGAGGCTGTGGCAAAGCCCAAGCCCAATTTCTTCCGCATGGGTTACTACGTGACCTTTGCCGGCAAGCCCCTGCCCGATATGCCCGTTGAGGAGCTGAATGCTTACCTCAAGGACTATATGGACAAGGAGTTCATGCTGGAGTTTATCGACCACGCAAAGCAGGCTATTGATTATACTGCCAATGTCTCCCATGAGAACATGAAGAAGGCCATCACCGTCCTGCAGGAGAGCATCGATGTGTTCACGCAGGAAAAGCTGGACAAGAAGGCCTGCATGGAAGCCTACAAGAAGATGACGGATGCTACCAAGAGCACCATTGATCCTCTGAACATTGTTAAGGACAGCCTGACTTATACCTTCCCCTCCAGCATTAAGAGTGAAATCGATGTATACTTCGATTCCATTTCCAAGAATGCCCAGGCTGAGAAGGTTCATGACCGGAATCAGCGCAAGCACGACCGTCTGGTTGCCAAGGGAAAGAATCCCGATTGGGAAGTTGCAGCTGCTGCAATCATTGACCAGGAACAGGTCAAGGAGAACATCGTTCACCTGATCAATCGTCTGGTTGATCACTACCAGAAAATTCTGGCTGAGGGCGAGAAGCGGGATCTCACTGCTGCTACGATCGAGGCCATTGACTATCTGATGGAAAATGCCTCCGGCGTTGTTGCCAAGGTCACCCGTCGGATTGCAAAGAGCCGTGCCATCAAGCTGATGGACGAAGTCGGTATTGCCGAGCCTCACAAACGGTACAATCAGTACCCCTTCGAGTTCTCCGGCGGTATGCGTCAGCGTATTGTTATTGCAATTGCACTGGCAGCAAACCCTGACATCCTGATCTGTGACGAGCCTACTACCGCATTGGACGTGACGATTCAGTCTCAGATTCTGGAGCTGATTAACAAGCTGAAGCGGGAGCGCCAGCTGTCCGTTATCTTCATCACCCATGACCTGGGCGTTGTTGCTAACATGGCTGACCGTGTTGCCGTTATGTACGCCGGTAAGATCGTGGAATACGGCACCGCAGAAGATGTGTTCTATCACTCTGCCCATCCTTATACCTGGGCTCTGCTGTCCTCCATGCCCGATCTGGACACCGATGAAAAGCTGGAGGCAATTCCCGGCACGCCTCCCAATATGATTTATCCTCCGGTGGGCGATGCCTTTGCTGCCCGTAACAAGTATGCTATGAAGATCGACTTTGAGCGCCAGCCGCCTATGTTCAAGATCTCCGACAGCCATTACGCAGCAACCTGGCTGCTCCACCCGGATGCACCGAAGGTCGATCCTCCCAAGGCAGTTCGGGATCGTATCGCAAGAATGGAAAAAATGAGGGGGGCTGAAGATGGAAAATAAGCAAGAACAGGAAACCCTGCTGAAGGTTGATCACCTGTGCCAGTATTTTAAGATGCCCGGCGGCGAAACCAAGGCTGTGGATGATGTCAGCTTTGAGATTAAGAAGGGCGAGGTCTTTGGCATGGTCGGCGAGTCCGGCTGTGGCAAGACCACTACCGGCCGTTCCATCATCAAGCTCTATAATATCACCGGCGGTAATGTCTATTTCAAGGGCATCCGCATCGCAGCCGGTAAGCGCGGCTACCAGATGGCAATTGCCAAGGCAAAAGAGGACTATGAAACCCAGTCCAAGGAACATCCTGAGCAGGCTGCAGAGCTGAAAAAGCAGATGGAAGCCACCATCGCTGAGCAGAAGAAGCTGATGCACGCAGCTATGCATGATCAGAGAAACTGCGACCGGGAGTATGCAAAGCAGCAGGTCGCAAAGGTAAAGGCTGAGTACGAGGAAAAGCTTGCAAAAGCTACCGGTGAGGAAAAGACCAAGCTGAACGCAGAGTACAAAAATGCTCTGCGGAAGGCCCGCAACACCAAGCTGGTTACCCAGATCCAGATGATCTTCCAGGACCCCATTGCTTCTCTGGACCCCCGTATGACCGTTCGTGAAATCATTTCCGAAGGCCTGGTCATTCAGGGCGAGCGGGATCAGAAAGTCATCGATGAGAAGGTCTATGAGATGCTGGAACTGGTTGGTCTGGTGCGTGAGCACGCCAGCCGTTATCCCCACGAGTTCTCCGGCGGTCAGCGTCAGAGAATCGGTGTGGCTCGTTCCATCATCATGCAGCCGGAACTGATCATCGCCGACGAGCCTGTCTCCGCATTGGACGTTTCCGTTCAGGCTCAGGTTATCAACCTGCTGAACGAACTGCGTGAAAAGTTTGGTCTTACCATTCTCTTCATTGCTCACGACCTGTCTGTCGTTAAGTACTTCTCCGATCGTATCGGCGTTATGTACTACGGTAAGATGGTGGAGCTGGCAGATTCCGATGAGCTGTTCCTGAACCCGCTGCACCCCTATACCAAGAGCCTGCTGTCCGCTATTCCTCTGCCTGACCCCATTTATGAGAAGAGCAGACAGAGAATCGTGTACAATCCTCTGGTTGAGCATGACTACACAGTAGACAAGCCCAGCTTCCGGGAGATCAAGCCCGGTCACTTTGTCATGTGCAATGACGCTGAGTTTGAGCGCTACAAGAAGGAAATCAAGTAATCTATGAGCAGCACACAACGCGATTACTGGATCAACATGGCGGCTGGACTTGCGTTTGGTGTTTTAACCGTGACGCTCAACTTCCAGGGCTGGGAAAATCTGATGCGCACACTCTGCGACGGATGCTTTGTTCCGGCAGTATTGCTGCTGGGCTTTGGCGGACTGGTACAGGCCAGAAATGCCGGCTTCTTCGATCTGATGACTTACAGCGTATCTAATGTTTTCCAGACACATTATCCCGGAGCCAGTATTGGTCACGCAAGAGACGAAGACTTCGTCGCCTACCGTGACCGGAAGGCCAAGGAGCGGAAGCCTGCTCATGGCGCCCTGCTTGCAGGACTGACCTATTTGGGACTTGCTTTCGTATTTCTGATCCTTTTCTATGTAGTTTAAAAAAGACCGGCGGGTATGCTTACCCGCCGGTTTTCTTTATACAGTAAAAAGCAGCCGGAAACGGCTGCTTTTAATATTATCATTCTTAGGAGGAGAGAAAAAGACAAAGAAAAAAGCAGATACCTGAAAGGTATCTGCTTTCCATGGTGACCCGTACGGGAATCGAACCCATGTTACCGCCGTGAAAGGGCGGTGTCTTAACCGCTTGACCAACGGGCCTGGTAGCG
>RCNI01000354.1_pt1 | contig 29075 bp, 24 predicted proteins | sample 2041151 | NCBI WGS metagenome assembly RCNI01 (sample SAMN09708214, study PRJNA481090) | feces metagenome | isolation source: feces | place: Antarctica: Albino Rookery
TGAAGAAAATGACTAAATATTTTTCCAAAAATAATTAGAAGATCTCCCAAAAATGTCGGCATGATTTCAGCTCTTCCACATAAAACGAGCAAAAATCATCCGAATTTCCTCTCTAATTGATACAATTCAATCGGACTAAAATGTTATAATATGTAATAATAAGCTAAAGCAAACAAAAGCAAAACAAAAAAAATCCTGCTTGACTTACTTCTGTAAAAGCAAATCAAGCAGGAATATTAACTCTCGATATAGTTTCACTTGCGGAAAGGAGGCTTCACCACTTTAGCACGCAATTTTCGCCCACGACAATCCAACCAAATTTCAGTATCAGGTTTAGAAAAAGCAGTCTTCACATATCCCAAACCAATACCAATCTTTCTCAATGGAGACATCGTACCTGATGTTACATGACCAATCTGCTCGCCAGCCTCATCCACCAACCAATAGCCATGGCGAGGAATTCCACGGTCTACCATCTCAAATCCTACCAACTTACGCACTACACCTTCCTCTTTCTGCTTCAAGAGAGCATCCTTATTTGTGAATTTTTTTCCATCCACAAATTTCGTAATCCATCCCAGGCCAGCCTCCAAAGGAGAAGTAGTATCATCAATATCATTTCCATACAAGCAAAAACCCATCTCCAGCCGAAGCGTATCACGCGCTCCCAGTCCAGCAGGCTTTATCCCAAACTCTTCACCAGCCTCAAAGATCGCATTCCATATACACTCCGCATCTTGAGGATAAAAATAAAGTTCAAAACCACCCGCACCAGTATACCCAGTATTAGAAATAATCACCTTTTCCACCCCAGCCAGTTCGCCTACACAGAAAGAATAGTAAGGAATTTCAGAAAGCTTCACCGAAGTCAACTTCTGCAGCACTTCAGTGGCCCGAGGTCCCTGCACCGCCAATTGCGCCATACGGTCGGAAGCATTTTCCAACTCAGCCCCCACCTTATTATGCGCCATACACCAGTTCCAGTCTTTCTCAATATTAGCCGCATTGACAACCAGCAAATACTTCTCGTCCTCGTATGCATAAACCAGCAAATCATCTACAATGCCTCCTGTTTCATTAGGGAAACAAGTATATTGCACCTTTCCCGGCACAAGCGCCGCAACATTATTAGAAGTAACCTGCTGGATAAAATCAAGAGCATGAGGTCCTTTCACCCAAAACTCCCCCATGTGAGACACATCGAACACCCCCACAGTATTACAAACCGCCATGTGTTCGTCAATAATACCAGAATACTCTATCGGCATATTATAGCCGGCAAATTCGTGCATCTTTGCTCCGAGACTGATATGCTTCTCGGTAAACGGAGTGGTTTTCATTTTTCAAAAAATTAAGGTTAATATAAATAAAAGAAAAAAGGCCTGTGCCTTGCAAATATCTTGCAGCACACAGACCGTTCCGTCAATATCTCTTAGCAGTCAGTTCAGCAATCTTCACCACCACACTCATGGCTTTCTCGATAGACTGAACCGGTACAAACTCATAACGTCCGTGGAAATTCAATCCTCCAGCGAAGATATTCGGACAAGGCAGACCTTTAAATGACAGCTGCGCACCGTCAGTACCACCACGGATGGCCTTCACCTTAGGTTCCACACCAGCCTCCTTCATTGCAGCAAAGGCAATGTCAATGATATGCATTAACGGTTCCACCTGTCCACGCATATTATAGTACTGATCCTTCAAATCCACACAGACCGTACCCTCACCATATTTTTCATTCATCTCATCGGCACAATCTACAATGAAAGCCTTGCGAGACTCAAACTTTTCACGGTCATGGTCTCGAATGATATATGAAAGCTGTGAATTCTCCACTTCACCTTCCATGCCAATTAAATGATAGAATCCTTCATATCCGGCAGTAGTAGCAGGTGTTTCATTCTCAGGCAACAGACCAGCAAATTCAGTAGCGAGCAACATAGAGTTAATCATCTTGTTCTTGGCATACCCCGGATGCACATTACGCCCTTTGAAACGAATCTTGGCAGCTGCGGCATTGAAGTTCTCAAACTCCAATTCACCCACTTCTCCACCATCCATCGTATAAGCCCATTTACATCCGAACTTCTCCACATCAAACTTATGTGCTCCCAATCCGATTTCTTCATCCGGATTGAAACCGACACGAATCTTTCCATGCTCCACTTCCGGATGCAGTTTCAGATACTCTACAGCAGCTACAATTTCCGCAATACCCGCTTTATCATCCGCTCCCAACAAAGTATGCCCGTCAGTCACAATCAAATCCTCTCCCACATGGTCTTTCAATTCTGGGAACTGCTTCGGAGAAAGAATAATCTGGTCTTTTTCACAAAGCACGATATCGCTTCCATCATAATTCTCCACAATACGCGGACGCACATCGGTGCCTGTCATGTCCGGACTCGTATCCATGTGAGCAATAAAACCGATAGTCGGCACTTCACGGTCCGTATTTGCCGGAAGAGTAGCAAACAGATATCCATTCTCATCCAAAGAGATATCTTCCAATCCCAATGCTTCCAATTCCGACATCAGATATTTTGCAAACACCATCTGCTTAGGAGTACTTGGAGTAACTCCTGTTGACTCATCAGACCGAGTGTCGAAAGTCACATACTTTAAAAAACGCTCTATTACAGTCATATTTTTTTGTATTTAAATTTTCAATCAGGGTAAAATTAGGAAATAGATGGATAATCACCAAAAAGATTATCATTTTTTAGAACGATTTTGTGAAAGTGACTCAAAACAAGCATACTGGCAGAATTAATACCGAATGATTCCATCAAACAGACCACAAACTCTGATTTAAACACCTATAAAACAAAGAAAAAAATTGTAACTTTGTAGCTGAAAATGCATTTTATGAAAAGATTACTATTATTTGGAGCAGTATGCTTCAGCATACTTGCCAGCTATGCCCGACCTTCTTATCTAGAATTCTCGGACACCGACAGTCTTTCCATCATGTCAAAAGCCGAAAGGAAAGAAATGCGCAAAGCACAAAAAGCAAAGCGCAACCTACATTATAATATATTAGGTGGTCCTAGCTATACACCCGACTTCGGATTACTCGTAGGAGGAAGCGCCCTCCTCACATTCAGTATGAATCCACAAGATAGCACCACCAAGCGGTCCGTTCTTCCAGCGTCACTTGCCGTTATGTTCAACGGTGGAATGAGCATCGTAATGAAGCCTCAACTGTTCTTCAAAAACGACAGGTTCCGCATCTTTGGACAATTCATCTACAAAAACACCCTGGAAAATTTCTATGGCGTGGGATACAACACCAATAAGCACTACGAACGAAGTGACTCTACCAGCCAGTATCGTTACAGCAGTCTTCAGATAAATCCCTGGTTCTTGTTCCGCCTGGGTGAATCTAACCTTTTTGCAGGCCCTCAAGTTGACTTGAACTACGACAAGATTACAGAACCTGCAAAACATATGATAGAGCAAGCCGACTACGTAGCTGCCGGAGGCAAAGGAAACGGATATTCCAATTTCAGTTCCGGACTCGGTTTTCTGTTGACCTACGACAGTCGTGATGTTCCTGCCAATCCTTACAAAGGGACCTATCTGGACTTCAGAGGAATCATGTATCAGAAGTGGCTGGGAGGAGATGACAATTTTTACCGTTTTGAACTTGACTACCGCCAATATAAACAGTTGGGACAACGGAAAATCCTGGCATGGACCTTACAAAGCAAAAACGTGTTCGGGAAACACATCCCCCTCAACAAATATGTACTGAGCGGTACACCGTTCGACCTGCGAGGATACTACATGGGACAATACCGAGACAAGACTTCCCACCTAGCAATCGTAGAATACCGACAGATGTTCAACACCGACAAAAGTACGTGGGTGAAACGAATAATACATCATTTGGGATTCGTAGCCTGGGGAGGATGTGGATTCATGGGGCCAACCCCTGGCAAGATAGAGGGAGTTCTACCTAATACTGGTGTAGGGTTGCGTATCGAAGTGCAGCCTAGAATGAATGTACGACTTGACATAGGACGAAACTTTCAGAACAAACAGAACTTATTTTATTTCAATATGACTGAAGCTTTCTAAAACAGGAAGTATATATAGAAAAAAGACAATGATGCCTTCAAAAGCAACAAGCATCATCGTCTTTTTTCTATGTATATCTCCGTATCCATTTCCCCATCAAGACACTACCACCTTCATTCCATCGAAAGCAAGCGACACACCTGAAGGAAGAAGTTTCTCCACTTCGGCATGCAGCCCCATCTGATGACTGACATGAATCAAGAACGCCTGCCTCGGTGCAATCCTCTCTATCTGCCTCAAAGCCTCATCCAACGACTGATGAGTAGCATGCGGAGCAATACGCAAAGCATTAATGAATAATGTATCAATCCCCTCCAACACACGATAACTTTCTTCTGGCATCTTTGTCATATCCGTTATCCAAGCGACCTTTCCTATACGATAACCCAATATAGGCAAACTTCCATGTACCATCCTAAACGGTACAATCTCTACCGATGCACCTTCACTGTTTAACACTTCAAAAGGTACATACGGATTCACCTCATACAAAGAGATACGAGGTACACCGGGATATAACTTTTCAGTAAAACAATAAGGAATACGAGTGCGAATACGCGCAGCCGTGTATTCCTCAGCAAAGACAGAGAGGTCACCTCGCAGATAAGAGTAAGGGCGCAAATCATCCAGCCCTCCTACATGGTCATAATGCTCATGTGAAATCAGCACCCCATCTATCGGGAGAGACGCATCTTTTCCGGTAGACAAAGCCTGAGCTCGAAAATCAGGACCGCAATCCATCAAGATACGAACACCATGAACCTCAAATAAGCCCGAGCAGCGCAAACGTTTGTCACGCACATCATCACTCAAACATACCGGGCAAGAGCATCCCACCATAGGGACCCCGGTAGATGTGCCACTGCCGAGCACTGTAACTTTTATATTTTCATCTATTGAAACAAGCATATTCATCCAATATAATTCACTTCCGGAGAAATCTCAATGCCAAACTTCTGCATCACAGAAACAGCAACTTCACGTGCCAATGCAGCAATCTCTTCACCCGTAGCACCTCCTAAATTAACCAAGACCAAAGCCTGGTTCTTATGTACTCCCGCACGTCCTAAAGACTTGCCTTTCCATCCGCAACGGTCAATCAACCATCCGGCAGGTACCTTCACCCTATCTTCCGACACAGGATAACACGGCATGTCAGGAAACTGTACCTTCAATGCATCAAACTGCTCCTTTGCTACGACCGGGTTCATGAAGAAACTGCCAGCATTGCCTGTCACCTTAGGATCGGGCAATTTAGCATCTCTTATTTCAATAATAGCGGCACGAAGATTCTCCAATGTAAGCGGACATTGCTTTTCAGCCAAGATAGCACGAATATTTCCATAGTCCAGATGCCATACCGGAGTCTTTCTCAAACGATAAGTCACATAAGTAACCAAATACTTCCCTTTCAGTTCACCCTTAAAGACACTGGAACGATATGCATACTTACATTCCACATTCTCAAAGCAACGCTTCGAAGCATCCTTCCGGTCGACAACCTCCACATTTAAAATCATATCTTTCGCTTCAACCCCATAGGCTCCGATATTCTGTACCGCCGAGGCGCCCACCTCGCCGGGAATCCACGATAAATTTTCTGCTCCATACCAACCGTTGGCTACAGCAAACGCCACAAAGTCATCCCACACTTCACCAGCACCAACACGCACATCAACCCACTCGTCGGTTTGCGACACCACTTCTATACCTTTAATATTTACGTGCAGCACCGTGCCTGAATAATCGGCAAGAAAAAGCAAATTACTACCTCCCGCCATCACCAACATGGAAGCCCTATCTTCAGCATCAGTCTTCAAGAAATCAACTACCTCACCCTCCGAATCGAGTTCGACAAAACGTGCGGCCTTGACATCTATTCCAAAAGTATTGTGTCCCAACAAAGAACAGTCACGGAGTATTCTCATATCTATTTCAATTTATTCATTCCCAAATATACTTCCCTATCTTCATCCCAACAAAAAACTCAATCACTCAAGTCTTCAAACTTCACCAATTTCCACAAGCCATTGAAACGTTTGAAATAAAGCGTATTATTAAACCCGTTTCCCAGCTCCTTAAATTCCACTACCTTGTGACGGGTCTTTGCCATTTCCGACTGACCATAATGAATATTGGTAAGAGTATTCTTTACCAGAGGGGGACGGAAAGAGAACCACTGTCCAACATCCAAGGTCGTTTCCAAAATCTGAAATTCATCCTCCGGGTCGACTGTCACAAACGGCAACGGAGACAACACACGCTCCTGCTGGAATACGGAATCATTGGCAAAACGATAATAAAAAGAATAAAAATCCTCCTTCGTCCCTTCCGTTACCGGAAGTTCCATCTTATTCATAGCCTCCAAATACCACGAGTTATTCATCCGCTCAAAATAATACCGGTTGATTATCCGATGTTTCAAATCTATTTCATCAACCTGTACACTCTGGACAGCCGTATCCTTTTCCATTTCCATATCCTCCACACGGTCAAACAACACAGTATACACAAAATCATCGGAGAACAAAGGGTCGAACCTCCAGTCTTCGGCTGAAATACGGACCACCTTATCGGCTTTATAATAAGAAATAGGAAAAACAATACGAGCTCGCTGAAAAACAGAATCGGATGTGAAATTATAAAAGAAATCAGCAAAACTTTCGTCGGCTGTCACAGGAATCACATCTTCTGCTATCCAGCAGGAGTCTTCCTGTACCTCTTCCACTATCGGAACAACTTCTCCCGGAGATACCAGAGAATCATTATCGGACCTTTCCGTTACAGAAGGCACACTTGTCTTTCCGCCACCTCCACACGAAGTAGCCAACACCATAATCGCAATGCTGAGCAATCCTTTTTTCATCACTTAAACTTCGATAAATATCGTCTACAAAAATACCTTATTTTTTTCATTAACCGACAAATCAACAGGAGTTTCTTTTTTTTGTTGCCCTAAAAAGAAGATATATTCAGTTTTAATCCTTACCTTTGCAAAAATGAAAGAATAAAAAACAAAAATAAATATGCTAGCAAAAATAGAACAGTTGCTTCAGGAAATCGAAGGACTTACTGCCTCTAACGCAGAGGAACTGGAAGCTCTCCGCATCAAATATCTGAGCAAAAAAGGTGCCATCAGCACTTTGATGGCTGATTTCAGAAACGTTCCTGCCGAACAAAAGAAAGAAATGGGTATGAAACTTAATGAATTGAAGAACCATGCCCAAGAACGTATCGCAGAACTGAAAGAAACTTTTGAAGGACAAGACAACAGCGCAGCTGAACTCGACCTTACCCGCACAGCCTACCCAGTAGAATTGGGGACACGCCACCCACTGACCATTGTCCGCAACGAAATCATCAATATCTTCAACCGCCTGGGATTCACTATTGCCAATGGTCCTGAAGTAGAAGATGACTGGCACGTATTCTCTGCTATGAATTTTGCAGAAGATCATCCGGCACGTGACATGCAAGACACTTTCTTCATTGAAAGCCACCCTGATATCATTCTTCGCACACACACTTCTTCTGTACAGAGCCGCATCATGGAGAACACTCAGCCTCCTATCCGCGTCATCTGTCCGGGACGTGTTTACCGTAACGAAGCTATCAGCTACCGCGCACACTGCTTCTTCCACCAGGTAGAAGGTCTGTATATCGACAAGAACGTTTCGTTTACCGACTTGAAACAGGTATTGCTCCAGTTTGCACAAGAAATGTTCGGCCCGAACACAAAAATCCGCCTGCGCCCTTCTTACTTCCCATTTACAGAACCTAGCGCAGAAATGGACATCAGCTGTGACATCTGCGGTGGTGAAGGCTGCCCGTTCTGCAAGTACACCGGCTGGGTGGAAATCTTGGGTTGTGGCATGGTAGACCCTGCCGTACTTGAATCTAACGGAATCAACAGCAAAATCTACACCGGTTATGCTTTCGGTATGGGAGTAGAACGTATCACGAACTTGAAGTACAAAGTAAAAGACTTGCGTATGTTCTCTGAAAACGACACACGCTTCCTTGAAGAATTTGAATCGGCCAACTAACAGCCGTTTCTATCCATATAATAAAAGCCGTTTTAGCGACTTCTTGCTAAAACGGCTTTGTTATATCTATAAGCATAGCCAATGTAAATACAGTATTTACACTTTCATAATATCATTCATCTTATTTATGGGAAAAGAACGTCTCTTCACCTTCAACTACTGCTCCATTCTCGCAGCCAATTTCCTTCTTTATTTCGGCTTTTGGCTACTCATCCCAGTGTTACCTTTCTACCTTTCTGAAATATTCTCAGCAACCAAATCCACCATCGGAATCGTACTTTCGTGCTACACCTTGTCTTCACTTTGCATCCGTCCTTTTTCCGGATACCTGCTAGACAGCTTTTCGCGCAAGCCTTTATATCTGCTGGCCTATTTCACTTTTATGGTTATTTTCATGGGATACATCTGGGCTGGCATCCTTACACTCTTCATCTTGTTCAGAATAGTACATGGCATTTCATTCGGTGTAGTCACGGTGGGTGGAAACACATTAGTCATTGACATTATGCCATCTTTGCGCCGTGGAGAAGGCTTAGGATATTACGGACTCACCAATAATCTTGCCATGTCGGTAGGCCCGATGTTCGGACTATTTCTCCATAATGCAGGAACACCATATATGCACATCTTCACCTACGGATTCCTCTCCTGCCTGCTAGGATTCCTTTCAGCATGTATGGTAAAGACCACCTACCGCCCACCGGTAAAAAAAGAAGCAATTTCACTAGACCGCTTCATCCTGATAAAAGGAATACCGGCTGGCATAAGCCTACTGCTGCTTTCCATTCCCTATGGAATGACCACCAACTATGTAGCTATGTATGCACACCAAATAGGTATTACAGCCGAAACCGGATTCTTCTTCACCCTGATGGCTGTAGGAATGGCAATCAGCCGACTATTTAGCGGCCGTCTAGTAGATAAAGGAAAAATCACCGAAGTAATCACCTACGGTCTGTTTCTAGTGGCCGCATGTTTTCTCGGGCTGACAGCCTGTGGATGGATGGCAGAAATCGCCTTGTCACAAACCACCTTTCTCTTTTTCATAATCGCCCTCCTGCTTGGAGTAGGATTCGGAACCATGTTTCCCGCCTACAACACCCTATTTGTCAACCTGGCCCCCAACAGTCAAAGAGGGACAGCCACCAGCACCTACCTCACCTCATGGGATGTAGGGCTCGGCATAGGAATGCTTACCGGAGGATATATCGCCGAAGTCGCTTCGTTCAGGATAGCCTATCTTTTTGGCAGCCTCCTCACCGTTTGCGCCATTATCTACTTCATGCGAAAAGTAAATCCACATTTCCACAAAAACAGACTACGCTAAGCATCAGTCCTTATAGGTAAACACAAATATGTGAGAAAGATGGCCGTTCATGCTAGAAACTTGAATGGAAAGAATAAAAGGACGGAACATAGAAGTATGTTCGATTATAAACTTCGGCAAGTAGCCGGCATACTTCTGTGGCTCACGAGCCACCTTATCCATATCAACCACCATGATATAAGATGCATCACGCGAAAGGTTTGATATACATTCCTCAAACAAAGTATGCTCCGAATCTGCAATGACACTGGAAATGCAAGAATCCACCTGATGCCTACCTGCCATCAGCAAAATGCTATCTGAAGAAAAAGAGGTCACATTCTCCAGGCGGTCTGCCATACGGCGCACACAAGAGTCCGGTTCAAAGACCTCCCCACTCAAATAAAACACCTCACTATTAAAATGCATATCAAATTCACTCCAACAATCCGCCCCAGCCTCCGAGAGCAAAGGCACTGCAGCAGTCCTGCCATAAAGCGTGATGAAATTGAATGCCTTACCATGATATTTTTCGGCAAAAGCCTCGTTGTCCATCAAGGAGGTCTGATTCTTGAAAGCATCAACTACTTGCTCTATCAAATTTTTCTGATAACTCAATGCCAAAAAACCATTTTCCTGATATACGGTAATGAAGTCTTTTTGATGCACCATATAAATGTCAAGTTTCTTCCCCTGATATATCTCGGTCTTGGGAGCAAAACTAGCCACCTCCCGAATCATTTGATGAAGAAACTTCTTCCCAGCCTCATCTGTACGAAAATAAAACACCACATCCTGAGCTGTACACTGTTCGGAATGAAAACTTACAGCCACACGATTGATGTGATTATTAAAGGCATGGGTATTGTCGGATATATAAGAGTTAAACTTATCTTGGAGCAGAAGCAAAATGTTATTCTCCAACGTGTCTAATTGCGACGTATAAGCCGCTTGGGTGAATTCTGTAGCCAGCAGCTCTATGTTGTCTGTCTCCAACACTCCAATACAATCAGCTGGAATGTATGAAAACAAATTCACTTCCTTTTCCTTGTTGACGCTGTCTAATTCGGCAAAACTATACACCCCCACTCCTATACAGAAGAGGATAACGGACAAAATGACTCCTAATTTACCGACCGTACGCTGTTTCATAATATTTATATTTATTTGCAAATATAATAAATAAGTCTAAATTAAGCAATCATTTTCAGATAAGACCATAAAAAAAGCCTTGCAACGCTCCTGCTGCAAGGCTTTATCAGCCAGGGTGACTAGTGGGATTCGAACCCACGACATTCAGAACCACAATCTGACGCTCTAACCGACTGAACTATAGTCACCATATTTGTTTTTACTTCCTTTTTGAAAGCGAGTGCAAAGTTACAGCTTTATTTTATACTTGCAAACTTTTCTCTACTTTTTTTCGAAAAAGTGCATTTTTTTTATCAAAACATCCATTTTTCTTCATTTTGAAGCCCTTTTCTTCCATAATTGCCAACTGTTAATCGAGTTTTGCCATAACACATAACTTCCAGGAGCAATGGCCGAAGCCGAATTGAGATAAGTACATGCCATCCAAATAGCCAACACCGTATTTTTCTGCCCTAAAGCCTGCCCTCCACTTATACGGTCGGAATACATCCCTCCCACGCGCTTGCCAACAAAAAACTGCAAACAGCAAGATACTAAAGCAAAAACTGCAACTCCAAACTCCTGAGCCAAGGAAGTGTCTCCTTCCACCACCGACTCGGTTGTCTGCCCCATTACTATAATCAAAGCTACCGCCCAAAGATAAAAGGCCAAATCCTTACATGACGCCAATAAACTATGCACCTTGGGCAAATAACGCCGAAGCAACAAGGCTGCTACAAAAGGCATCAGCAACAGGGGGAACACTTTTCCCAAAATACGTGAGAACGCTGCCAAGAAAGAGATTTCCGAGACTTCCACTAGGGGGAACAACACCGGCACCATCACAGCCGCCAACACATTCGACAATAAAGTATAGGTGGTAAGCGCAGCCGCACTTCCTCCTAACTTATGAGTCACTACAGCTGCAGCCGTTGCCGTAGGGCAAATAAAACAGACCATCATTCCCTCCAGAACTATACGCCAATAATTCTCAGCAGGGATATACATCACCAACCCAACCACTAACAAGCACGTAACCAACTGAAACAACAACAACCACCCCACCCAAGGGCGAGGCGAAAGTTCCTTTATCTCAACTTTACAGAAAGTAAGAAGGAGCTGAGAAAAAATCAGAAACGGCGTGAGCCAACTAATCATAATACGAGCTACCGGCTTTACTGGATTCATAAATTCAAAAGAAGCAAAGAAAAAATACACAAGCACCCCCATCAACATAGCCAACGGCAATGTCCAGTTCTTCACAAATTGCAACAACATAGTATCTATTATTAAAAAATTATCATCCCCCCATATAGAGCATAAAAACTCCTTGCAGCAGCACTTTGAAGCACCAAGCAATGAACGCAAAAGCCATATGCGAAAACGGGGGCAAAAATACATAAAAGCAACCAATCTTTAGCCTCTTAGCGAAATAAAATTGACCTATTCCAGCTCTGCCACAGCAAACCAGATCCTAAACATGATAAGCCTAGTGCACGTGCGGCATTCGCAAGTCCGCATCTAAAGATTCAGATACCGCACCACAAAAAACAACCTGCTTGATGCAATTCAGCATTTTATCCCAACGGAAAGTTGAGTTACCACCATCGATTAATAAAACACAAGCACTGATTATTGAAACACAAACACCGATTGATGGATTGCAGGTTATAACTCAAGATTCTGTAAGGATGAGTTGAGAAAGAACATGCTCGCTCCGAATTTATCGGTCAGGAAGTGAAATCTTATATACCGACCCTTTACCAATCTAACTCCACCAACAGGCAATCATTGTATAAATTCACGTTTTTATAGCCATTCTCTCCTACTATTCACCGGATTGCTCGGAAATAAATAAAAAAATAGTAAATTTGCAACTAATAAAAAAACATGAGAACAAAACCTATATACATATTAATAATATACCTACTTTCCCTTTCCCCGGCAAGTTACGGATACTCTGCACCCGACAAACGTCCTTTTACCCTTGTAATTGACCCTGGGCACGGAGGACATGACCCAGGAGCTTTGGGCAGAAGAGGAAAAGAAAAAAACATAAACCTTAATGTAGCTCTTAAACTCGGCAAGCTCATAGAGGCAAACCAAAAGGACACAAAAGTAATCTACACCAGAGACAAAGACCGTTTTGTCCCTCTTCACGAAAGAGCTGAAATAGCCAACAAGGCCAAAGCAGACCTGTTCATCTCCATCCATACCAATTCTATAGCTTCACGCTCAAGCCATGTAAGAGGAACAGAAACTTACACTCTAGGATTACACCGTACGCAAGAAAACCTGGAAGTAGCCAAGAAAGAGAATGCCGTTATCCTCATTGAAGAGGATTATCAGACTCAATATGCAGGCTTCAACCCTAATTCAGCAGAGAGCTACATCATTTTTGAATTTCTACAAGACCAAAACATGTCGCAGAGCGTACAATTGGCACAGCTCATCCAAAAGCAGTTCAAGAGCCATGCCCAACGTACCGATAAGGGAGTCCACCAGGCCGGATTCCTTGTACTAAGAGAAACTTCAATGCCTAGCGTATTGATAGAACTGGGATATATCACCAACCCATCTGAAGAAGCTTATCTACTTTCAGACAACGGTTCACAAACTTTGGCCCAAAGCATCTATCAGGCATTTTTGAGCTATAAAGACCCAACTCGCACAGCGAAAATAGAAAAGACCTATCCTGTAGCGACAACCCAAGAAGTGACTTCAAAGACACAAGCTGCAAGCAGCACTGTTGCCGCCAAGAAAAATACCGCCCCCGAAAAAACGGCATCCAACAAGCCTGTGTTCAAGATACAAATTCTGGTCTCTGACAGGAAGCTCCCTGCCAGACATCGAGAGTTCAAAGGACTGACCGGCACGAGCTATTATAAGGAAAAGAACCTATATAAATATACATACGGGGAAAGTACAGACTACAATGCCATTTACCGCTTGCTGAAGTCGAAAGTATCCCCTCGCTTCAAGGGTGCTTTTATCATCGCCTTCAAACAAGGGAAAAAGATAAACACCAATGAGGCTATCAGAGAATTCAAGAACAAAAAATAATTTAGACAATTAAAACAGATTAATAAGAATATGAAAAAAGAAGTAAAAATAGGGCTGGCAGGTATCGGAGCCTTACTGATCCTTTTTTTCGGAATCAACTACCTGAAAGGAATCAACTTGTTTAAACCGGAAAGCTACTATTATGTAGACTTCCAAAACATCAACGGGCTCTCCAAATCAAGCCCGGTATTTGCACATGGTTTCAAGGTGGGTATTGTAAGCGACATTCAATACAACCATCAAAATCCGGGACATGTAATTGTAGGAATTGAAATGGAACAAAACATGAAAATCCCTACCGGAAGCCACGCTGAATTGGTTACAGAGATGCTGGGAACTGTAAAGATGAACCTCATCCCGAACCTGAAAAGCAACACCTTCATCCATGAAGAAGACACCATCATAGGATATGCCAACAACGGCATTATGGGAACAGCAGAATCGCTCATGCCTAAAATGGAAATCATGCTCCCGAAATTGGATTCTATCTTAATTTCATTGAATGCGCTATTGGCCAATCCGGCACTAACCAACACCCTACAGAACGTAGAGGAACTCACTGCTACATTCAACAAGACAGGAAAACAAATCAACCGCTTAATGGAAAAAGACATGCCTAAAATAGCAGAAAACATCACTTCTATTACCGAAGACCTGAAAACAATCAGCAGCAACATCAAAGAGACTGATTTTGCTGCTACCTTCAACAAAGTTGACTCCACACTCCAAAACGTACAGTTACTCACCGAGAAGTTGAACCGTAAAGACAACTCATTGGGCTTGCTGATGAACGATACCGCTTTCTATCACAACCTCAATGCTACAGCGGCCAATGCCGCCAGCTTGCTCAACGACCTGCAGAGCCATCCAAAACGCTATGTCCACTTCTCTCTATTTGGGAAGAAAGACAAATAACAAATCGCCGACCATGATTATATAGAAATATTCTAAATAGCGGCGAAAGGTAAACCCATTTCATTTTGCAAGCCAACCTGCTGAATAGTCCAACAAGGGAATAGCAGGTTGGCTTGTTTTTGCTTTAACAAGCGCCCAAAGAAAGAAAGCAGGCAACTCCATGCTTTTACGAGTCGCTAAAATTTAACAATCCATTTTCAAATTTAAACAAACTGAATTACAGAATATTACACTAATTTCTGAAAAAACAAGAGAAAAAGCATTTGTTTTTCTGAAAATAGATTACGACCTTTGCAGCAGTAGAAGTTTCGCTTTATTAATAACAGGTTAAATATGATTGAGAACAATCAGGCTATTGCACTGTGGAATCGTTGCCTTCTCTTTATTAAGGACAACGTGAGTGCGACAGCCTTCAAAACATGGTTCGAACCCATCGTACCACTGAAATACGAGGATAAAGCCTTGACTATTGGAGTACCCAGCCCTTTCTTCTATGAATATTTGGAAGATAAATACGTGGGATTGCTGCGCGCTGCCATTTATAAGGAAATAAGTGAAGGCACGGAGTTAATGTACTCCATTCTCACCGACAAAACCAATCGCATAGCAATGGATATAAAAGGGACAGAGCATTCTGATGCTTTGCCCCCGCAGGTTCCTGCCCATGACGGGAACAAGGTCCCCAGCCTATTAAAGGCTCCAGCAGTACAGGATTTGGACCCTCATCTGAATCCCAACTACAATTTTGAGAACTTTCTAAAAGGAAGCAGCAATGAGTTTTCACGTACCGTAGCTGAAACCGTAGCCCAAAATCCGGCACGTACTTTCAACCCATTATTCCTATATGGCCCTTCGGGAGTGGGGAAAACACACCTCATCAATGCCATCGGTACACGAATCAAAGAACTGTATCCCAACAAGCGTGTTTTGTATATTGCCGCCCACCTATTTCAAGTGCAATATACCGACTCTGTACGCACCAACCATTTCAACGATTTTATCAGTTTCTACCAAACTATTGATGTGCTAATTATTGATGATATCCAGGAATTTGCAGGTGCAACCAAAACGCAGAACACCTTCTTCCACATATTCAACCACCTACATCAAAACGGAAAGCAGCTGATTCTGACGTCCGACCGTGCCCCTGTCATGTTGCAAGGCATGGAAGACCGTCTGCTAACACGTTTCAAATGGGGATTGATTGCCGAATTGGAACGACCAGACATCGAGCTGCGCAAGAGCATCTTACGTAATAAGATTCACCGCGACGGACTGAACATTCCAGAATCTGTAATTTGCTATATAGCAGAAAGCGTAAACGAAAGCGTACGTGAACTGGAAGGTATTGTCAACTCGCTATTGGTGTATTCCATACAACTGAAAAAAGATATCGACCTTGACCTCGCGCAACGCATCACACGACAAGCCGTACGATGCGCTGAAGTCAAACCTCTTACCGTTATGGATATCGTAGAGAAGGTATGCAGCCACTACAAGGTAGACACTTCTACCATCCATACCCAAACCCGTAAAAGAGAAGTGGTGCAAGTAAGACAGGTGGCTATGTATCTGGCAAAGAAACATACAGATACTTCTTCATCAAAAATCGGCCAGCTCATCGGCAACAAAGACCATGCTACCGTATTGCACGCCTGCAAAATCATAAAAGATCAAGTAGAAGTGGACAAAGCTTTCAAAGCAGAAATTGAAGATATCGAAATAAGTCTCCGACAAAAATAAAACAATTCATTTACATACGTCAAAAAAAGCCACCAGCAAGTTTCTGTATCATATCCAGAAAGCAGCTGATGGCTTTTTTTTGTTAATCTGCTTACCAATTACTCATCTCCAAACCCTTGACGAGCCAAAGTAGCAGCAAGTACCTTTGACATTGCTTCATTATCCACTTTCTTATAACGGATATCTGTAAAAATCTGAGCCAAGGTTTCAGTATGGTTCAATTCTACAAAATGCTTGTTCTCTGGCAAAGACTCTTTATACGAAAAAATCTCATCTATTTGCTGCTCTGTATAATCATGATACACTTCTTGATGAAGCACTCCATGCAAAGGAAGACGATCAGGCTGTTCGGGAGTTTCGTCTGGATAACCAACCGTAATAGTAGCCACAGGCATCACCAAACGAGGGAGCTGCAATACGTCTACTATTTGATCTGGATTATAAATAGTAGTGCCTAAATAACAAATCCCCAAGCCGCGCTCTTCAGCCAATGTACAGAAATTCTGCGTTACAAGCAAAGCGTCGGTAGCGGCATTAAGAAATGAGAGAGAATTATCATACCCAGGAACAGCCTTTCGCTGCTGACACCATTTGCTGAAACGATTGAAATCCGCACAGAACGTAAGCACTACCGGAGCCGAAGTCACCATCGGCTGATTAAAATGAGCCAGAGCCAACTTCTTTTTCATCTCTTCACAACGAGTCACCACGACACTATACAACTGCATATTTCCCATGGTAGAAGCCCTGCATGCATCTTCCAACAATTCATTCAACAAAGCTTCAGGAATATCCTCTTGCTTATATTTACGAATGGTACGTCTATTCTTTATCGAATCCATAATCATTATATATTAAAGTATACTCTACAAACATACATATTTTTCGGCTATTTTCCTTTCTTAGCCATCAAAATATCTCCTGCCGATGTTCTCACTTGCTGAAAATCCTTCCCTCAACCGTCTTGCCTCATCTCCCTCCAAAAACATTCTTTAGAACGATATTATGTAAATACTTTTTACACCACGTATTTTCCGGTATTCTAAGAAAAGCACAAGGCTCATCACATAGCAATAAAGAGATTATCACTAGCATAGAAAGGTCTATCAACCTGTAACTAAAAGAAAAACAATCCAAGAAAAGCAGTCGTGATATTCTGATTCTGTCATATTTTAAAAAGACTTTTTACCCTTACATTTTACCTCATTTATCCCATTGCACAAACGAATTTCTCTTTCAGACTACAGCCATGAATTGGGATACATGTTTGACAAAACGGGAAACTTTACGAGTTTAATAAATTCATAACAAGCTGACTACCAATGCTTCCGTAATCAATTTCAGAAAACTTGGCATCATTGTTAATAACTTCTTTCCTTTTTATTTTGCCAATTCAGAAAACATCCCTAGCTTTGCAGCAGTTTATTGATAACAGTGTTACTTCTACTACAAACGCTAACATAATAAACTAATATATATTACAACCGTGAACAAACAAACCTTCAGCTATGACGAAGCGTATAACGCTGCGTTACAGTATTTCAATGGAGATGAACTAGCGGCCCGTGTTTGGGTGAACAAATACGCAGTAAAAGATTCTTTTGGTAATATTTACGAAAAATCACCAGAAGATATGCATTGGCGTATCGCAAACGAAGTGGCTCGCATAGAAGCCAAATATCCCAATCCACTCAGCGCAAAAGAACTTTTCGACTTACTTGACCATTTCAAGTACATTGTTCCGCAAGGTAGCCCAATGACAGGCATCGGAAATGACTTTCAGGTAGCCTCTCTGTCTAACTGCTTTGTTATCGGACTGGAAGGAAGCGCCGACTCTTATGGAGGCATCATCCGTATTGACGAGGAACAGGTTCAACTTATGAAAAGACGCGGTGGCGTAGGTCACGACCTTTCACATATCCGCCCTAAAGGCTCTCCAGTAAAAAACTCCGCACTGACTTCTACCGGGCTGGTTCCTTTTATGGAACGCTACTCTAACTCCACACGAGAAGTAGCTCAAGACGGACGACGTGGAGCACTTATGCTGAGCGTTTCTATCAAGCACCCAGACTCTGAATCATTCATTGACGCAAAAATGACTGAAGGTAAAGTTACAGGTGCCAATGTCTCTGTAAAACTGGATGATGAATTCATGCAGGCTGCAGTAGAAGAACGCACCTATACACAAAAATACCCTATCGATTCGGACACTCCTCTCTATCAAAAAGAGATTAATGCTTCTGTCTTGTGGAAGAAAATCGTACACAACGCATGGAAATCAGCCGAACCTGGCGTATTGTTCTGGGATACCATCATCAGAGAATCAGTTCCTGACTGCTATGCCGACTTAGGCTTCCGTACCGTATCGACCAATCCTTGCGGTGAAATTCCATTGTGCCCATACGACTCTTGCCGCCTATTGGCTATCAACCTTTATTCGTATGTAACCAATCCATTTACCCCAGAAGCCACATTCAACTTCGAGTTGTTCAAAAAGCATGTCAGAATTGCACAACGCATTATGGACGACATCATCGACCTCGAGTTGGAAAAGATTGAGCGCATCATGGATAAAATAGACAGCGACCCTGAAAGCGATGAAATCAAAAGCACAGAACGTCATCTTTGGGAAAAAATCTACCGCAAATCCGGTTTAGGAAGAAGAACCGGAGTAGGAATCACTGCAGAAGGAGATATGCTGGCTGCTATGGGACTGAGATATGGCACTGAAGAAGCTACCAATTTCTCTGAAAAAGTACATCGCACAATCGCTATTGAAGCCTACCGTTCTTCTGTAAACATGGCCAAGGAAAGAGGATCTTTTGAAATCTACAATAGTGAAAGAGAAGCTAACAATCCATTTATCAACCGTCTTAAGGAAGCCGACTCTGAACTATATGAAGAAATGAAGACCTATGGTAGACGAAATATTGCTTGCTTGACTATCGCGCCTACCGGCACAACCAGCTTGATGACTCAAACTACTTCTGGTATCGAACCGGTCTTTATGCCAGTGTACAAAAGACGACGCAAAGTAAACCCCAACGACACCAATGTAAGAGTAGACTTTGTGGATGAAACGGGAGACTCTTTTGAAGAATACACCGTATTCCACCATAAATTCCTCACTTGGATGAAAGCAAACGGCTATGATACCGAAAAGAATTATAGCCAAGAAGATATTGACGACCTTGTTGCCAAATCACCTTATCATAAAGCTACTTCCAATGATGTAGACTGGCTGATGAAAGTGAAGATGCAAGGACGTATCCAAAAATGGGTAGACCATTCTATCAGTGTAACCATCAATCTGCCAAACAATGTAGACGAATCCCTTGTCAACAAACTGTATGTAGAAGCATGGAAGTCGGGATGCAAAGGATGTACTGTTTACCGTGACGGATCGCGCTCTGGAGTACTTATCGCCACACAAAAGAAAAAAGACAAAAAGCAAGAGGAAGAATGCCACTGCAAACCACCACAGATTGTAGAAGTACGTCCTAAAATCTTGGAAGCCGACGTAGTCCGATTCCAAAACAACAAAGAAAAATGGGTGGCTTTCGTAGGTCTGCTAAATGGACATCCTTATGAAATCTTTACAGGCCTACAGGATGAAGAAGAAGGAATCTTGCTACCTAAGTCTGTTGTAACCGGACGCATCATCAAAAACTATGATGAAGACGGCAACAAACGCTATGACTTCCAATTTGAAAACAAGAGAGGCTACAAAATGACTATTGAAGGCTTGTCTGAAAAGTTCAATAAAGAATACTGGAACTACGCAAAACTGATTTCAGGTGTATTACGCTGGAGAATGCCTATTGAACAAGTTTTAAAATTGGTAGACTCTCTACAACTGGACAGCGAGAACATCAACACATGGAAAAACGGTGTGGTAAGAGCCTTGAAGAAATATGTACAAGACGGAACAGCAGCCAAAGGCATGAAATGCCCTAACTGTGGACATGAAACCTTGATTTATCAGGAAGGATGTCTCATCTGTAAAACTTGCGGCTCTTCACGTTGCGGATAATCCAATAATTACATTACAATATAAACAGATGCCTTATCTCCTTTAAGATAAAGCATCTGTTTTTTATTATCTGAAAAGCATTATATTCACTTCTTACACTTAAGATAATTATCTACACTATATGAAAAAAGCTCAAGATATGTATATACACCTAAAAGGCCTAAAAATTTATGCCTTTCACGGAGTTTTTGCACAAGAAAATAAAATAGGAGCCGAATACACTATCAATCTCCGACTCAAAACAGACTTTTCTCAAGCCGCTCAAACCGACAAACTTGAAAATACGGTCAACTATGGAGAAGTATTCGATGTCATAAAAAGCGAGATGAGCATTCCTTCCAAATTATTAGAGCACGTGGTTCACCGCATTGCTGAAAGACTATTCAATGAATTTTTATCAGTAGAAGAAGTACATATCGAACTATACAAGCAAAATCCACCGATGGGAGCCGAATGTATGTACACAGGAGTAGAAGCAACCTACTTCCGATAACAAAAAACAATTAAAAAATAGCGAAAAAAGGCATTTCCATTATTTATGAAAAAGCCTTTTTTTCGCTATTTAATAAAAGAAACCTATCAATTCTTAAAAACATAAGCACAAAAAAAATGCTACACTAATGTAGCATTCACTGTAGCGGGACCCGGGATTGAACCGGGGACCTCATGATTATGAATCATGCGCTCTAACCAGCTGAGCTATCCCGCCGTTTAAAAAACCGCCAGGCGTGGAAGCCACCCAACGGCTAAATCATTCTCTGTAGCGGGACCCGGGATTGAACCGGGGACCTCATGATTATGAATCATGCGCTCTAACCAGCTGAGCTATCCCGCCATCTTTTCTTGATTGCGGTGCAAAGGTATGAGTTTATTTTTAATCCTGCAAGAGTATGAACAAAAAAAAAACGATTTTTTTTGTCTTTTTTCTTCAAAATGATGTTTTTCCTCGTTTGGCTCAAAAAACAAAGGTTTTTATTGGTGTAATAAAAAAAACTTTCTATATTTCCAGCGTTAACTAATCTATATTTTATATTATGAAAAAAAGAATCCACATCGAGTATCCTTTAAACTCGGCGTCTGGCAATGTCATTTGGACTACAATCAGCACTCCATCCGGTCTTCAGCTTTGGTTTGCAGACCAAGTCTCTAAAAAGGCTAAAACCTATAATTTCAAGTGGGGAAAGACTGAAACTAGAGATGCAGAAATAATCAGCTATCGGTCTGAATATCTCATCCGTTTTCACTGGAAAGACGAAGAACCTAGAACTTTCTTTGAATTCAAGATTCATTATAACGAACTTACCAACGAACATCTGTTGGAAATAACCGACTTCAGCGAGCCGGAAGAAGAGGAGGATGCTATTAATTTATGGAACTCTCAAATAGATGCACTGAGACGAATATGTGGACTATAAATCTTTTAAAATATACAAAAGCATTTTATCCGCTCCTTTTTTTATGCTATTTTTGCATACAGAAATTTATTTATTTGTATTAAAGAATGCTACGCATAAAAAAACTTGATATTTTCGTCCTGAAGAGTTTCATTTTGCTCTTTTCCGGCACCTTCTTCATCTGCTTGTTCATTTTCATGATGCAGTTCTTATGGAGATATGTAGACGAATTAGTGGGAAAAGGACTTGAGATAAACGTCCTGGCCCAATTCTTCTTCTACTCCGGACTTACACTTATCCCTTTATCATTACCGCTGGCTATCCTGCTGGCGGCATTGATGACATTTGGAAACTTTGGAGAACGATACGAACTGCTATCCATGAAAGCGGCAGGCATCCCTCTACTCCGAATCATACGCCCGGTAGTATTGTTCTGCCTGTTTATGGGAGGAATTTCATTCTTCTTCCAAAACATCATCGGGCCAAAAGCACAGAAACAATTATGGACCCTTCTAGTTTCCATGAAACAAAAGTCACCAGAAGTAGACATTCCAGAAGGCGTGTTTTATAGCGATATCGACGGATACAACATCTATGTGAAAAAGAAAGACCGCAATACCGGCATATTGAAAGACATCCTTATCTACAACTTCTCAGACGGCTTTGAAAATGCACATATCATTTGGGCAGAAGAAGGGAAACTGGAGCTGACAGCTGACAAGCAGCACCTCTACCTCCATCTCTACAACGGAGAACAGTTTGAAAACCTGAAATCACAGTCTGTCCTCTCCAAAAACGTACCTTATAGAAGAGAGACTTTTGGAGAAAAGCATACACTCATCAAATTCAACACAGAATTCAATATGGTAGATGGCAATTTCTTAAACCGCCGTTCAGATATCAAAAACATGAAAGAAATCGCTGTTGCCATAGACTCACTGACTCATCACGCTGACAGTGTAGGGCGCTCCATGCATAAAGAAATCATGCAAAGCACTTACAGGCTACCCGTATTAACACCATCCGATTCTATCAAGCAAATCAATGAACATCTGACCTCCACCAATACCGACAGCATTTACAATGTCATGACCTCGGAGGAGAAGATAAAAATCATCAATAATACAGAAAACCGTGTTGCCTCATTGGCATCCGACTGGAACATAAAGGCTTTCATCAACGATAATACAGACAGTGACATCCGCTCCCATAAGTCGGACTGGCACAAAAAGATTACACTCTCTTTAGCCTGCATCTTTTTCTTTTTCATTGGAGCGCCTCTAGGAGCCATTATCCGAAAAGGCGGATTGGGTATGCCGGTAGTATTGTCTGTACTTATTTTTGTTATCTACTACATCATCGACTCTGGAGCAACACGAGTAGCCAGAAGTGGTGAGATGAGCATCGTGCTAGGTACATGGATGAGCTCGCTAGTCTTGGCACCATTGGGGGTGTTCTTCACTTACAAATCGAATAAAGACTCTGTGGTTTTCAACGTTGACCTATATGCAGCCTTCTTTAGAAAACTGTTTGGCATACGTCAGTCACGACATGTATTCAAGAAAGAAGTCATCATACACGACCCTAACTATGCTGGCAACAAAGAGCGGCTTGCACACATGAGCAAGATATGCAGCGAATTCCTTGACACCCACCGCCTGAATAAAATGCCAAACTATTTCCGCATTTTCACAGAAAACCAGCCGGATGACGTTGTTCAGACAATCAGCAAAGAACTGGAAACTGCAGTTGAAGAGCTTTCCAACACCAAGGAGCATGCTTTATTGACCCTCTTGAACAATTATCCGTTTTTAGCCGTTAATTCACATAAAAGTTTGTTCTCAAACAAATGGTTGAATTTACTTTCCGGATCAATTATCCCGGTAGGACTACTTATCTACTTATATATATGGAGATACCGCGTCCGACTAGATGGCGACCTGAGAACTATCATAAAGAATAATACGTCGATTATCGAACTTTTAGAAAAAGAATAATTATATTTTCATAAATAGCAATATGGACAAAATCAAATTAAACACAATCGAAGAGGCACTTGAGGATTTCCGCAAAGGAGAATTTGTCATTGTAGTAGACGATGAAGATCGTGAAAACGAAGGCGACTTGATTATAGCAGCCGAAATGATTACCCCAGAAAAGGTGAACTTCATGCTGAAGCACGCCAGAGGCTTGCTTTGTGCCCCTATCACTATGTCTCGCTGTAAAGAACTTGACCTTCCACATCAAGTGAATACTAATACTTCCATTTTAGGAACCCCTTTTACTATAACCATCGACAAACTGGAGGGATGTACTACCGGAGTTTCTGCTGCCGACCGTGCCGCTACCATCCGTGCTTTGGCTGACCCTAATTCAAGACCTGAGACTTTTGGACGTCCAGGACATATCAACCCTCTTTATGCACAAGACAAAGGCGTGCTCCGCCGTGCCGGACATACTGAAGCAAGTATCGACTTGGCACGTCTGGCTGGACTATTCCCTGCTGCAGCCCTCATGGAAATCATGAACGAGGATGGTACTATGGCACGTCTGCCTGAATTGAAGAAGATGGCCGATGAATTCAACTTCAAATTAATCTCTATCGCCGACTTGATTGCATACCGTCTGAAAAAAGAGTCACTGGTAGAAAAAGGAGTGGAAGTAGATATGCCTACCGAACACGGGCATTTCCGTCTGATTCCTTTCCGCCAGACCAGCAACGGACTGGAACACATTGCCCTTATCAAAGGTGAATTCAAGGATGACGAACCCGTATTGGTACGCGTGCATTCGTCATGCGCTACCGGCGATATCTTCGGTTCCATGAGATGCGACTGTGGCGAACAGCTGCACAAAGCAATGGAAATGATCGATCAAGCTGGCAAGGGAGCCATCATCTACTTGAACCAAGAAGGTAGAGGTATCGGACTGATGGAAAAGATGAAAGCCTACAAACTGCAGGAAGAAGGTATGGATACTGTAGATGCTAACATCTGCCTGGGACATGAAGCCGATGAACGCGACTATGGAGTGGGCGCACAGATTCTACGTGAAATCGGTATTCACAAGATGCGCTTGCTGACCAACAATCCGGTAAAACGCGTTGGACTGGAAGCTTACGGCCTGGAAATTACAGAAAACGTAGCCATCGAAACTACTCCAAACAAGTATAACGAACGTTATCTGCACACCAAGAAAGAACGTATGGGACATACCCTTCACTTCAACAAATAATTTAATATGATACAACTCCTGCCAGGACCGGTCATACGGTTCAGACAGGAGTTGTATGTTTTTACTCAAACTTTTAAATCAATTTAATATGGAATTAAACCAAATATCAAGAAACTATGCAACTCAAGCAGTTCAGTCTGCCCTCATCAGAAACGTATATACATGGATGACTTTGGCTCTGGCCATCACCGGTCTGGTAGCACTCTATATGGCCAAATCTCTCACACTCCTCTCCTTCATTTTAGGAAACAGCTTTGCTTTTTGGGGACTGCTGTTGAGTGAAATCGGACTTGTATGGTATCTGTCTGCACGGATTCAGAATATCAAGTTTACTACCGCTACCATTCTCTTCATCCTTTATTCTATACTAAACGGCATGACCCTGTCGGTCATCTTCATTACATATACCATGAGTTCCATAGCTTCCACCTTCTTCATCACGGCAGGCACATTTGGAGCTATGGCTCTATTCGGTTATGTAACCAAGAAAGACCTCACCCGCATCGGAAGTTTGTGCTTCATGGGAATAATCGGCATCATCATAGCCTCTATAGTCAACATATTCCTGCACAGCAGCATGATGAATCTCATTATCTCATTGGTAGGAGTATTGCTCTTTGTAGGACTTACCGCTTACGACTCACAAAAAATCAAGCAACTGCTCAGCGACGAGGATATCGAAATCAATGAATCTACCCAGAAAATCGCTTTGATGGGAGCAATGACACTATACCTTGATTTCGTCAACTTGTTTCTTTATCTATTGCGCCTTCTTGGTGACAGAAAGTAAAGCATTTGCTTCTGTATTTCAAATAAAATAATTTACTTCGCACAAAATTTCAAACTCTAATATAAAAAATCATGATTCAACTTTCAGAACGTTTGAACAGCCTGTCACCATCTGCGACATTGGCTATGTCTCAAAAGAGCAGTGAACTTAAAGCTCAAGGCGTAGATGTCATCAACCTGAGCGTAGGAGAACCTGACTTCAACACCCCAGACCACATTAAAGAAGCAGCAAAGAAGGCCATCGACGAGAACTTCTCTCGCTACTCTCCTGTTCCGGGATACCCTGTATTACGTAATGCCATCGTAGAAAAGTTGAAAAACGAAAACGGCTTGGAATATACAGCTGCACAAATCAGCTGCGCCAACGGTGCCAAGCAGTCGGTATGCAACACCATCATGGCCATCGTAAACAAAGGTGACGAAGTAATTGTTCCTGCACCATATTGGGTAAGCTACCCAGAAATGGTAAAATTGGCAGAAGGTACCCCAATCATTGTACGTGCAGGCATTGAACAAGATTTCAAGATTACCCCAGCACAGCTGGAAGCAGCCATCACTCCTAAGACTCGTGCATTGATTCTCTGCTCGCCTTCTAACCCTACCGGTTCTGTTTACTCGAAGGAAGAATTGGCCAGACTGGCTGACGTATTGGCTAAGCATGAAAGAGTAATGGTGATAGCAGATGAAATTTATGAACACATCAACTATGTAGGAAAGCACGAAAGCATCGCACAGTTTGATGAAATCAAAGACCGTGTGGCTATCGTCAACGGTGTATCTAAAGCATATGCCATGACTGGATGGCGTATCGGTTTTGTTGCCGGACCGGAATGGCTGGTGAAGGGGATCAACAAATTGCAAGGACAGTACACTTCCGGACCATGTTCTGTATCACAGAAAGCTGCAGAAGCGGCCTATATCGGAACTCAAGCTCCTGTAGAGGAAATGAGAAAAGCTTTCGAACGCCGCCGCAACTTGATTGTGGAACTGGCAAAGGATATTCCGGGATTTGAAGTGAACTGCCCACAAGGAGCATTCTACCTGTTCCCTAAATGTGATTCTTTCTTCGGCAAGAAAGACGGTGAACATATCATCAACAATGCAGATGATTTGGCTATGTACCTGCTTGAAGTTGGTCACGTGGCTTGCGTAGGCGGTACTTCTTTTGGTGCTCCTGAATGCATCCGTATGAGCTACGCTACTTCTGACGAAAACATAGTGGAAGCAATGCGCCGCATCAAAGAAACTTTGGCCCGCTTAAGCTGATAGGTTGCATCCATATCTCTTATACAGCAAGACTGCCCCTTCATTCCTTTGTCGGGGCAGTTTTTTTTCATCTATTTGAATAAAAATCCCTCCTGCCTCGGTATCCTACCGAAACAAGAGGGACTATTTCCTACGACATCCCCATCCGGAAACACCGCATCTTTATAATATCTTTAATTAGAAACAGCTTGAGCCGTCAAAACAATGTGTACAAACCTTACATTTAGGGAGTCCGATAGCTTCAATCAATGTCTCTACCGTATTAAACTTCAATGAAGTCAGTCCGAAACGAGCTCTGATACGTTCCACCAGTTCCTTATATTCAGGAGAATCTGTAGTAGCATAGTTTTCCAGTTTTGCATTCTCATCCCCTTCTATTTCCTTGATGATACGACGGGTTATCAGCTCCATATCTCCCTTGGAAGAAGTGAATCCGATAAACGGACAACTGTAAATCAGTGGAGGACAAGCAATACGCATGTGAACTTCTTTGGCTCCGTAATCATACAATACATTTACATTATCGCGCAACTGAGTACCACGTACAATAGAGTCGTCACAAAACAAGACCCTCTTTCCTTGTAGCATTGCACGGTTAGGAATCAGTTTCATCTTGGCTACAAGCGAACGCATAGCTTGGTTGCTAGGAGTAAAACTGCGCGGCCAGGTAGGAGTATATTTTGCAATAGCACGATGATAAGGTACTCCTTTTCCTTCGGCATATCCCAAAGCCATACCTACTCCCGAATCAGGAATACCACAAGCACAATCTACTTCCGAGTCATCCATCTGCCCCATCTTATAACCGCTGGCAAAACGAACCTCCTCCACATTACGTCCTTCATAACATGAAACAGGGAAACCGTAATACACCCACAAGAACGAACAGATTTGCATTTTTTCATTAGGCATACGAAGCTGCTTGATACCATCGGCACGCATGTGCAAGATTTCTCCCGGACCCACATAACGGTCTATCTCATAATCCAGATTAGGCAGACAACTTGATTCGCTCACGGCTGCATAAGCACCTTCCTTTTTACCTATAACGATAGGAGTACGCCCCCATTTGTCGCGAGCTACAATAATTCCATCTTCTGTAAGAATCAACATAGAGCATGAGCCCTTAATCTTATTGAATACGTTTTCAATACCATCCACAAAATCTTTTCCTTGCACTATCAACAGAGAAATCAATTCTGTAGGATTAGTTTTCCCCATACTCATTTCTGTGAAATGCATATTTGCATCCAGCATCTCTCTTTCCAGTTCAGCTGTATTGTTTATCTTAGCCACTGTAACAATGGCGAATTTACCTAAATGCGAATTCACCATGATAGGCTGAGGATCCGTATCACTGATTATACCGACGCCCGATTTCCCATGAAAATTAGGAAGTTCAGCTTCAAACTTAGTGCGGAAATATGAACTTTCCAAGTTATGAATTGATCTCACAAAGCCTTGTTCTTCAGCAAATGTTGCTATACCGGCACGCTTCGTTCCCAGATGAGAATGATAGTCTGTACCATAAAACAAATCGGTCACACATTCAGCCTTTGAGACTGTACCAAAAAAGCCACCCATTTTTTAGTTCTTTAGTTGTTTTAATTGATGATTGATGCGCAAAGGTACGGAAAAATTGGCAAATGAATAAAACCTTCAACAAGAAACAAAAAAAACTTCTACTAAAAAAACAAAATACCTTCTTAGATTGTTATAGTATAAAATATCAATTTAGAATATAATTCAGACTTAACTAAACGGAAAATGCCGCTGGAACTTTTGTCCGGCGGCATTTTTTTCATGTCTTTACTTTTACTTTTACTTCAGCCACATACAAAATGACATCATTTCACAGGATAGAGTATTCAAATTGACACGATTTCATACCTCTTGCTCTATTTTTCTATGCCAATAATTGTACTTATAAAGCTTGATTACTTCTATTTATACCTTAATTCCGCAACACTTTTTATAAGACCTTAATTCCGCAACACTTTTTTATGAACTAATTTTAAAGCACTGAGTGATAGTATATTACCCAGTGCTTTGCCATATCAGAAGATTCA
>RCNI01000795.1_pt1 | contig 29047 bp, 22 predicted proteins | sample 2041151 | NCBI WGS metagenome assembly RCNI01 (sample SAMN09708214, study PRJNA481090) | feces metagenome | isolation source: feces | place: Antarctica: Albino Rookery
GACAAGATGTATGTATGGCTCCCAGCAGCTCTCGTTATCCTTTTCCTCATGTTGGCTATCAACTATGCAGGACGTGCTCTTAAGCGTGCTAGTGACGCTAAGACTCGTTTGGGATAATCACGAACATATTTCAGCATTTGCTGTATCAAGCCCGTCACTTTTTGTGGCGGGTTTTTTGTTTGCCTAGGGGAAGGGAAGTACATACAAATTTTTATGCAAATGAATTGGAATATATTGATATTTTATTCTCTAATTGGAATGTAAATTATCATAAGTTTATTCATGATAACTCAATCGTGTAACATAATATTCAGACTCTATGGATAAAAACCTATGGTAGATTGTTATAGCGATCATGTCATTCATCGATTTGCAATGATTTAGAAATAATAAGTAATATACATTTTGATATAATGCTTACTTAGACAAAAGTCTAGAAGGCATTTTTATTAGAGGTGATTACATGAAAAAGAGCGTACTTGGAGCAGGACTTACTCTCGCTTCCATTTTGGCGCTAAGCGGCTGCGGTAATGGTTCAGCTGCAACAACTGCATCTCTCTCAGAGATTCAGCAGAAATATCCTGCTGTTATCGAGAATGAGGGAAATCCAGTTGACGTAGATGTTCTTAAGGTTGGATATGTCTCCGATAGTCCATTTAAGGGTATCTTTAGCCCTGTATTCTATACATCTGGAGATGATGGCCAGATTATGGAAAACGCCATGAACGGAGCTTTTGCTATTGGACCTGACTTTAAGCTCATTCTTGATAGTGATGAGACTCCAGTTAACGTTCATATTGATGAGGATAAAAACGAGATTTCCTATAAGCTCAATCCTAATTTCAAGTGGAACGATGGTACACCAGTAACAACTGATGACATTATCCGCACCTATGAGATTCTTGCTAATGCAGACTTCATTTCTGCTGCTCAATCACCTCGATTTGATCCTGCTATGTATATTATTGAGGGAATCAATGATTACAACGAGGGCAAGGCATCTAAGATCTCAGGACTAGAGAAGATTTCTGATTCCGAGATGAAAATCCACGTTAAGGAAATCACACCTGGCGTTTATTATGGTGGTGCTACCGTGGGTGAATTTGTAAATGCAAAATCACTCGAAGGTATTCCAATGGATAAGATCATGGAATCCGATGCATTCCGTAAAAACCCACCTTCATATGGTCCTTATTACATATCTGGAATCATTCCAGGCGAGCGTGTAACCTTTACCGCAAACCCACATTACTATAAGGGAACCCCAAAAATTAAGACTATTGATCTTGAGGTTATTCCAAGTTCTCAGTCTGTAAAGGATATTCAAACTGGTGGACACGATATTTATATTGGCACTGGTTCTGATGTTTGGAGTGAGGTAACTCAGTTCAATAACATTTCAATTGCAACACGTCCATCCTTGTACATGGCATACATGGGATTCAATCAGGGTACCTGGGACAATTCTAAAAATGAATGCGTAACAGATCCTAATGCAAAGATGAGCAACCCTGCGCTTAAGCGTGCGCTCGGTCTTGCGATTGACAATAAGACTATTGGTGATAAGTTCTACCATGGACTTCGCTTCCCAGCAACCTCAGCAATCTCACCTGTATTCTCTGAATATTTCGATCCTTCTGAGAATGCATTCCCTTACGATCCAGAAAAAGCTAAGGCAATCTTGGATGAGGCAGGTTATAAGGATGTTGATGGTGACGGCATGCGTGAGGATCCACAGGGACAGCCTCTCGTTATTAACCTCGCTATGATGAGTGGAGGAGAGACAGCTGAGCCTCTTAGCCAGTATTACCTTCAGGCATGGAAGGAGATTGGTCTAAATTCTCAGCTCGTTGACGGTCGTCTTATCGAATTCAATGACTTCTATGACCGTGTAAAGCGCAACGATCCATCTATCGATGTATTTATGGCCGCATTCGGTCTTGCATCAGATCCAAATCCTACTGGATATTGGGGTAAGAATTCTGGCATGAACCACGGACGTTATACATCCGAGAAGATGGAAAGTGCTCTTAAGAAGATTTCATCTAAAGAAGCTAACGATCCTGCAAAGGCGAAAGAATTCTACTCTGAGTATCGTAAGGTATTTAATGAGGAGCTTCCTGTTGTTCCAACTCAATGCAAGCTTGATTACATGGTTGTAAATAAGCGTGTAAAGAATTACAACTTCTCATATGCAGATGAGTCTGGATTTGATTGGTCTAAGATTCAACTCACTTCAGAAAATCCTATCTCACATAAGTAGGTAATATTAAAGCGACTCCAATAGGGGTCGCTTTTCTTTTAGTAAATATTTTTACATAAATAGTTGAATAACAAGGAAGTAATTAAATTTCTAATTGGTTGGAGTAGAGTAGTAAAGAAGGGGATTTATTACAGAATGATTTCCAAAAGAGCCCTTTTTATCCGTAATATTACCTCTTTGAGTCAGATTTATTTCTAAATTGTAACTAGATGAACTTTTATATTTATTTTTCTTCTCGTACTGATACTATGCTTATTAACAACTTACGAATGGTTGTTACCAACTAAGGTAAATGATGAACAACATGATTTACAAGACGCGAAGGAGGATGCGCATGAAGAAGAGTCTATTGACTGCTGGATTAGCAATGTCAGTAACACTCGTATTGACTGGTTGCGGCCAGGCTGATTCCGAAGGACTCAAGACATTAGCTGCAATTGAAGAGAAGTATCCGCCAATCATTAAGAATGAGGGTACCCCAATTGAGGGCGGAATTCTCAAGATTGGTGTTGTATCTGACACTGGTTTTAAGGGAATCTTCAACCCATTCTTCTACACCGATGGCGTTGATAACTCTTGTATGGCTGGTCTTATGGGCGGAGCTTTCCCAACTGACGAACAGTTCAAGACTATTCTGGACAGTGATGAAACTCCTATCAATGTTCACGTAGATAAGGACAAGAAGGAAGTCACCTACAAGATCAACCCTAATTTCAAGTGGAATGATGGTACTAACGTAACCACTGACGACATCATCCGCACCTATGAGATTTGTGCTAACCAGGACTTCATTAACGCTGCTAAGTCACCTCGTTTTAGCTCCGATATGTACATCATTGAGGGTATCGTAGACTACAACAAGGGTAAGGCATCTACCATTTCTGGTCTTGAGAAGATTCAGAGATGAAGATTCACCTCACAGACATGAACCCAGGCGTCTACTACGGTGGACCTTTCATTGGTGAGTTCGTTCAGGCCAAGAGCCTCGACGGTGTTCCAATGGACAAGATCCTCGAGAGCGATGCATTCCGTAAGAACCCACCTTCATATGGACCTTACGTAATTGATAGCATCGTTAGTGGTGAGCGTGTATCTTATAAGGCAAATCCTTACTACTACAAGGGTGTAGCTAAGGTTCCTGCAGTTGAGGTACAGATTATTCCTACTTCCCAGCAGGTAGCTTCCATCAAGAGTGGTAGTCACGACCTCTACCGTCAGGTAGGAACTGATGTATTCAACGAGATCAAGGATCTCAAGAACATCAAGATCGGAACCCAGCCTGATCTATACCTTGCATTCATGGGCTTCAACCAGGGAACCTGGAATGCTAAGGAAAATGTATGTGAGTACAACCCAGACGCAAAGATGAGTAACGTAACTCTTAAGCGCGCTATGGGACAGGCTATCGATAACAAGGCACTCAGCGAGAAGTTCTACAGCGGTCTTCGCTTCCCAGCAACTTCACCTATCGCTCCTGTATTCACCGGCTTCTTCAACCCATCTAACACCGGTATCCCTTACGATCCAGAGGCTGCAAAGAAGGCTCTTGACGAGGCAGGATACAAGGATGTTGACGGCGACGGAATGCGTGAGGATCCTAAGGGACAGCCTCTTGTAATCCACCTCGCTATGATGAACGGTGGAGAGATTGCTGAGCCTCTCAGCCAGTACTACCTCCAGCAGTGGCAGTCAATCGGACTCAACTGTGACCTTGTAGACGGTCGTCTCCTTGAGTTTAACGACTTCTACGAGCGTGTACAGGCAAATGATCCATCAATCGACGTATTTATGGCTGCATTTGGTCTTGCTTCAGATCCTAACCCAACTGGACTCTGGGGTGCACATGAGGCATTCAACCTCGGTCGTTACACCTCTGAGAAGCTTGAGAGCTCATTGCAGAACATCGGCTCACAAGAGGCACTTGATCCTGCAAAGGAGAAAGAGTTCTACCAGCAGTTCGACAAGGTATTCTCTGAGGAGCTCCCTGCAGTTCCAATGATGAATCGCGTAAGCTTCTCTGTTGTTAACAACGCAGTTAAGTACTACGATGGTCGTAACTACAGCCCAGAGCACTGGGGACTTTCTGACATTCAGCTCGTTTCCGAGAAGCCAATCTCTGAATAGTCAAAAGCCATTTACCTTAGGTAACACCTAAGTCCTAAAGCCAGCCACAGAAACTCTTCGGAGGAGTAGGTGGTTGGCTTTTTTTAACAGGCAGGCTTATGCTTGCCTGTTTTTATATGCTGATTCAAAATGGTAAATTAGTCTAACTCTATATGTGGTATAGTAAATTGAAAATGATACTCAATTTCAGATTGGAGTGTTATGTCAAGAGGACGCTATACGACTAAGCAACAGGTCGCAATTGAATCTTTCTTTCGAGATCACAAAGGCAATTCTTATACAGTGGATATGCTCTGTTCCGAACTTGCACAAAAGGGTATATCTATTGGAAAGGCTACAGTTTATCGCTGTCTCGAGCGCATGCTCGATGATGAAATTATCATAGCTATTCCAGATGTTGAACTTGGTTGTATTCGCTATAGTTTTACTGATTCTAAGCCAGCGGCAATGTATCTCATGTGTGATACATGTCATCGGATTCAACCACTTCATTGTGAGGCGATTGATAGCTTTATTAATCACGTAGCAAATGAGCATGAGTTCAGACCTGATAATCAAAAGACCATTATGTATGGCAAATGTAATGAGTGTGGTGACAATGAATAAGTTCATTAAGAATTGTTCGTTCGTGTGTGTTTGTGCATTGCTTGTAGGAGCTCTTGTAGGATGCGGTACAGCCAATACAGACTGGCCTGCACAAGATAAGCTTCCTATTGTTGCATCTTTCTATCCGGTTGCATATCTAACGCAACAGGTTGGAGGCGATAAGGTAGATGTTCTCACTATGGTTCCTGCAGGTGCTGAACCACATGTATGGGAGCCTACTCCAGCCGATCTGGTCAATATAGGAAAATCTAAACTATTTGTCTATTTAGGCCTTGGTATGGATGCATGGGCACCAGATGTTCTTCAGAGTTTAGGTAAGGACGCGCCAGCATCTGTTGAGGCATCTGATGGCGTTGATCCTCTTACATTCGAACAAGAACGTGAGCTTGTAGAAGACCACAATCACGAAGAACATTCAGATCATAATCACGACGAGGAGCATGCAGGACACAGTCATTCACATGGAGGAATTGATCCTCATGTATGGCTGGATCCTCAGAGAGCAAAGATTATGGCAAAGAATATCCTTGATGGACTCTCATCTGTTGACCCTGAGAATAGGGCATATTATCAGGAAAACTACAATGCCTTAGCCTTGAGACTCGATGAGCTCGATCAGGCATATGAATCCAATCTTTCCGGATTTAGCGATAAAAAGATTGTCGTATCTCATGAAGCATATGGTTATATCTGTTCACGTTATGGCATTGATCAAATTGGAATTAATGGCCTTACACCAGATTCAGAGCCTGACGCTAAAACCATGGCTGAAATTGTAAATCTTGTTAAGAAAGACCACATAACAACAGTTTTCTATGAGGAGCTAGTAAGTCCTAAAGTAGCTAAACAAATAGCAAATGAAACAGGCGCTAAGGCTGAGGTACTCAGTCCTGTTGAAGGCTTGAGTGAAGAGGACATTCAGGCAGGCGAGAACTACTTTACCAAGATGTATAGCAACCTCGAGAAATTAAAGGTAGCATTCAAGCATGAGTAAAACTCACAATTATACTGAACCTGTAGTGGCTGAGCATGTTTCATTTTCTTATCCCAACAAAGAAGTACTCAAGGATGCAAGCTTCAGCGTTGTTCCTGGACATACAACTATTTTGATGGGAGATAATGGAACGGGTAAATCTACACTCATAAAACTTGTTTTGGGTGAATTAAAACCCGATTCAGGCAGCATCAAACTTTTCGGGCAAAATCCCTGCAAATTTACTTCATGGGAAAAGCTCGGTTATGTTCCTCAGTTTGAATCACAATCCGTTCAAGGATTTCCTGCAACTGCACTTGAGATTGTACGTAGCGGTTTTATTGCTCCTAAGAAACATAGGTTACTTGCGCAATCAAAAGCTCGTCGTGATGAATTGAATCAAAAGAGCTTAAGGGCGCTTTCACTATGCGGCGTAGAGGATCTCTCTTCACGTCTCATCTCTGAGCTATCCGGAGGTCAAAGACAGCGCGTTATGCTTGCAAGAGCTCTGGTGAAGGATCCAGAGCTGCTTGTTTTGGATGAGCCTACGAGTTCTCTTGATGTTTATTCTTCAGCTCAATTCTTTGAGCTTGTTGAGCGTTTGTGTCATGAAGAGAATTTATCTTCATTGGTGGTAACTCACGATCAGGCACAGCTTAGCTGCTCTCATGCACGTATTATCAAACTTGCTGATGGCAAATGCGAGAATCTATGTGGGAAGGAGTAGGTATGCTGCAATATGAGTTTATGCAAAAAGCATTTTTAGTAGGCATCATCCTTGCTTGCTCCTTGCCATTGATTGGTATTCCTATTGTTTTGAGAAGAACCTCCATGACAGGTGACGCACTTGCACACTGTTCTCTCGCTGGTGTTGCTGCTGGACTTCTTGGTGGTATAGATCCTGTTTTGGGAGCATTGATTGCTTGTATTATTGCTGGTCTTTCAATTGAGGCGGTAAAGGCAAAGCTTCCACATTATGCTGATCTCTCTATTGCAGTTGTAAGTGCAATAGGTGCAGGTTTAGCAGGAGTGTTTTCGAGCTATGGCGGTACAGGAAGATCTCTTGATGATTATCTCTTTGGAAGTATCGTAGCTGTCGATAATAAGGAGATTGGCCTTGTTGTGGTAGTTGGCATTATGGTCATACTATTTGCCTGGATTATGCGACGTGACTTATTCCTCATGGCTCTCGATTCTGAAGCTGCTCGTACAAGTGGCGTTGCGGTCCGTACGCTAAGTATATTATTCGCAGTTGTATCAGGAGCTGCTATCTCCATATCAGCTCGTGCTATTGGTACCTTGGTAGTATCGAGTGTATTGGTTTTGCCAATTGCATGTTCGCTGCAAATTGCAAAAAGCTACCGTCAAACTATTGGATTGAGCTTGCTAGTGTCTGTTTTCATTGTAGTAGCTGGAATTTCTGCAAGTTACTATTTTGGAATGCGACCTGGGGGAGCGATTGTCTTACTTGGAGCGCTTCTTCTAATCCTAACTCTGATATTCAAACGACATAAATAAAGAAATGCACCGTATCATGTAAGTGATACGGTGCATTGTTATACATACTTATAGTATTTCCTGCTTATCTTCTGATTCCTTAGCCTTTTTCTCAGCAGAAGAATCTGGGCTAGCTGGCCAGGTACAATCTGCAGGTCGTGTTGCTGAACCATCTGCGATATCGGCTGGAATATTTGGATCTGCCTTCATAAGCTCTTCCATTGTAACCAGCTTGAATCCTTGACCTAAAAGTGTGTCGATAATGCGAGGGAGAGCCGCCACATTGTCTTCGCGAGGTGCTCCTCCGTCGTGCATCAGAATGATTGATCCATTTTGAACATTCTTCGTTGCAGATTCATGAAGAGCGTCAGGTCCTGGGAGTTTCCAGTCAATCGTATCGTGAGTCCACATAATTGAGCTTGTAGCATACCCTTCAGCCTCCCACCAACATTTGTTAGGGAAGGAGCCATAAGGAGGCCTAAACATTGTTGTAGAGACCCCTGAGTACTCTTTTATGAGCTCCATAGTAGACTTAATCTCATCTGCAACATCTTTTGCCGATAATTCTGCTAAATTCTTATGATCATAAGAGTGGTTGGCAACTTGATGTCCCTCATTTACAATGCGTTTTTCAACCTCTGGGAACTGCTTAATATTTTCGCCTAGTTGGAAGAAGGTTGCCTTAACGCCTTTTTCCTTAAGAATGTCTAGGTATTGCGCTGTATATTTTGAAGGTCCGTCATCAAAGGTTAAAGCGCAAAGCTTATCTGTGCCTTTTGGGTTTACGGATGCTGTGGTAATAACAAGATCTTGAAGTTTACTGATGACCTGGCCTGGAGCCTTTTCGCCAGTTTCTTTACCAAAAAGCATCTCTTCCTTACCGGCTTGTGGCCATTGGCTGATGTAGCGTATAGTTCCGCCTAAAGGACCGCTAAATTTAACGTGAGGTTCTTCTTCCTTATACTCAACAGTATGAGGCTCAAGCATGTTGTCGCCATCTTGGATGATAATTGTATCTCCATCTTGAATTACAAAGTCTTCTCCAGGAAGAACACGTTGTTCGTTGACGTATGCTGTCCATTCGTAGCCCTCATCCTTCTTGAGAACACGACCTGCTACAGAGGTATAGTTTCCGCGCGCTGGCTTGAATCCAATACGACGAATTAAATCTTCCATCGTATAGTTAGGAGATACAGCAAGATCCTGTCCGTTTACATTTACATGAACGGAATGATCCCAAGCGAACCATGAGCCTCCAGCAATCGCAGCAACAGCCACGGCACTTCCTTTTAGGAAAGCACCTCTGCTGATTCTAGGTCCACGATTGTAGTTTCTGCTTTTAGTTCTTCTGACAGTATGAGATAGGCGAGAGCGCTGTCCCTGTCCTGAATAATATTTGTGTTTAGCTGGCGATGAGCTGAAATGGATAGATTTCCTACCTTGCCCCATGTTCAAACGTTTATTTGGATTTCTACGATCGAACTGATGTGTAGATCCGTTATCACTCATTGAATACCTCGTTATACGTTAACTAACCTTTCCTATTATAGTTGAAATACTCAAGGTAAGAGCATATTTTATAAAATTGCAACTATATCGCTCATATATAAGAGAAGAATGAGTAATAAAAAGCGCACGGACGTTTATATCCGTGCGCTCAATTCGCTATAGTTATTTGAATTTATGCAAGGTCAAGAAATGCCTTGTATCCCTTGTATGCCTCATAAAGGTCAGCCTTGCTAATAAGCTCCCATGGTGCGTGCATGGAGAGAACTCCAACACCACAGTCGATTACGTTCATGCTGTACTCAGCAAGGATGTAAGCGATGGTTCCGCCGCCTCCAGCGTCAACTTTTCCAAGCTCTGCTGTCTGCCACTTAACATCACGCTCATCCATGATGGAGCGAATCTTTGCTACATACTCTGCGTCAGCATCGTTAGAGCCGCTCTTTCCACGAGCTCCGGTGTACTTGTTAAATGCAAGTCCGTGACCCATATGGCAGGTGTTCTTCTTTTCGAACTGTCCAGCATGTAGTGGGTCGTAGCATGCAGATACGTCAGAGGAGAGCATGAAGGAGTTAGTAAGGCAGCGGCGAAGCTTCAAAGATCCACCTTCACCTGCAAGCTCCATGATCTCTGCCATGCAGTTCTCAAAGAAGCGAGAGGTCATACCAGTAGCTCCAACAGAGCCGATTTCCTCTTTGTCTACGAGCAAGCATACGCTTGTGCGCTTAGGATTCTTTACTTCCAGCTGAGCGAGAAGGGAAGGGTAAGAGCAGCAACGATCGTCATGTCCGTAGCCCAAGATCATTGAGCGGTCAAAACCACAATCACGAGCAGCACCTGCTGGTACTACCTCAAGCTCAGCGCTAAGGAAGTCCTCTTCCTCTACGTTGTAGAGCTTGCGAAGGTGCTTGATTACGGTCTTTGCAACGAGCTGATCTTCTTTCTCATCCTCACCAACTACTGCAGGCTTGCTACCTACGAGAAGGTCAAGATCCTCACCCTCAATAGCTTCGCTCATCTTCTTCTGAGCCTGAGCAGCTCCGAGGTGAGGGAGGATGTCGGTGATGCAGAATACAGGATCTGTATCCTTATCGCCAATGTTTACCTCTACAACCTCGCCGTCCTTCTTTACGATTACACCGTGAAGTGCCAAAGGCATGGTTACCCACTGGAACTTCTTGATTCCACCGTAGTAGTGAGTGTCGAGGTAAGCGATTTCAGCCTTCTCCTCGAGAGGGTTTTGCTTGATGTCGAGACGTGGTGAGTCAACGTGTGCACCCAAAATGTTAAGACCAGCTTCCATCTTCTCAGAACCGAGTTCTACGAGAAGCAAAGTTTTGTCATGGTTTACAGCGTATACCTTATCGCCAGTCTTCAAAACTGTGTTGTTAGCAATGCAGGTGTCGAGGTTTACGTAACCTGACTTTTCAGCAAGCTCAACTGCAGTTTTGATGCACTCGCGCTCTGTTTTGTTTTCAGAAATGAAGGCAGTATAGTCGTGAGCGAGTTTCTCTACCTGCTCAAGATCTGCCTCAGAATAAGATTTCCAAGCATTAGGTCTCTGCACGGAATCCTCCTTTGTTTGATTACTTACCATCACTAAGACTAATACTTATAAGAGGTATCCGTCGGGACAATAAAAGAATTAACAAATATGTTATACAGATTCCCTAATATCTGCATTGTTTTGACTCAGATTCTCAGATTATCTTCTATATCGTAATGTCTGACTAAATTAGAGCAGTCTCTTAAATTTACGAATGTAGATCTTCTTCAACCAAGCGATGAGTCCAACATAAATTGCAGTCAATACGATTAGGCATCCATAGTATACAAGTGGTAATGGATAGAAACCAAGTCCAAGTCCTAAGGATGTATAAGGCAAGATAATACTGACAGCAATTCCAATAAGACCCAAGATGGTTACGGCTGCACTAGCATGAGAATCTATAAAGCTTCTCTTCTGAGTACGCAAAAGATGAATGATGAAAGTTTGCGTCATCATGGATTCGATAAACCATCCAGCTTGGAAAGCACCAATGAATATCTCTTGTGCCTCTGCAGTTGGCAATGATGTCCAGGTGCCATGTGCAACCATGGGGCAGATGAAGAAGAATAGGGTTGCAAAGGTCAATACATCGACGATGGAACTCATAGGTCCCATCCACTTCATAAACGTAGCTATCGACTTTGCATTCCAAGTACGAGGCTCTTGTAGGAGAGAAGAATCAACGTTATCCCAAGGCAAAGAGCTGCATGTAATATCGTAGATGAAGTTCAGAAGCAGAATCTGAGCTGCTGTCATTGGCAAGAATGGCAATACAATACTTGCGATGACTACAGAGAAGATATTTCCAAAGTTAGATGATGCCGTAATCTTAATGTACTTATTCATATTGGCATAGGTCTTGCGACCTTCAATGATGCCTTTCTCAAGCACCATAAGATCCTTCTCAAGCAAGATGATGTTTGCAGATTCCTTAGCAACATCTGTTGCACTATCAACGGAAATTCCGCAGTCGCTTGCCTTCATAGCAGGAGCATCGTTAACGCCATCTCCCATGAAACCAACGGTATGACCGAGGTCTCTCAAAGTCATCACAACAAGAGATTTCTGATTAGGAGAAAGCTTCGCAAAGATGGTGGTTTTCTCAACTGCATCTTTAAGTTCAGCGTGAGACATCTTCTCGATATCGGTTCCTGTAAGAACACCATCGACATCAAGTCCAATTGCCTGGCAAACATGGATAGCTACACGAGGTGAATCACCCGTGAGAACCTTAGTTGAAACACCATGTGTCTTAAGTGCTGAAATTGCCTGCTTAGCACTTTGCTTTGGAGGATCCAAAAATGCAAGATATCCTACGAATGTCATATCTATCTCATCATCACTGCTCATTGCAGTAGGAATCTGAGGGTTTTTGCGATAAGCAACTCCAAGAACACGCATACCGTTATCAGATACTTCCATAGCACGGTCAAGTATCTTGTGCTTCATATCCTCATCGAGAGGATACACCTCACCGTGGTATGAAACAGTTTTTGAGATAGAGAGAATTTCCTCGATTGCACCTTTAGTGATCATCATGGTCTTGTCTGATTCGACTTTATTCTCATCATTTTCATAAGGTTGATCAAGGCGCAAGACAACACTGACACGCCTTCTTTCAAAGTCGAAAGGAAGCTCATCTATCAATGACACATTCTTAACCATGTCATCGAAGGTTTTATATTCGTCAACAGGGGATTCATCCACAAGATCAAGTCGATTGAGAATGGCGGTATCGATAAGGTTTCTCAAGCCTGTCTCATAGTATGAGTTTAGATAGGCAAGAGCTAAAACATCAGAATCAGTTTCACCCTGAATGTCGAGGTGTCGTTCAAGTACAACACGATCTTCTGTAAGGGTTCCGGTCTTATCAGTGCAAAGAATATCGATAGATCCTAGGTTTTGGATAGCATCAAGCTTCTTTACAATAACCTTCTGCTCAGACATATCGTGAGCACCTTTAGCTAGGCAGGTAGTCACAATCATTGGAAGCATCTCAGGTGTAAGACCTACAGCAATGGAGAGCGAGAAGAGAAGGGCTGCAATCCAGTTTCCCTTAGTGATGACATTGATGATGAATACACTAGGAGCAATGATAATCATAAGCTTCAAAAGGAGGCGACCAATTGAGTCGATTCCAGCATCAAAGCTCGTCTTCTGTGTTTGTTTACCTAGAACTCCTGCAATCTCTCCAAAGAGAGTATCGCTGCCTGTTTCGCAAACAATTCCAATAGCGCTGCCAGATACAACATTGCTGCCTAAGAAGGCAAGGTTTGTTATATCCGTTAATGCTTCGGTATTTACATTCTTTGCTACAGGTTCTTTCTCAATAGGTTCACTTTCGCCGGTTAGGGCAGATTGAGATACGAAGAAATCCTTGGCACTTATAATTCTTAAATCGGCAGGAATCATATCTCCAGCACTGAGATAGATTATGTCTCCTACTACACACTCGGATATTGGCATCTGGGTGCGGCCTAGTGCCTGACGCTCGATTACGCATCGAGTTTTAATGGTTTGAGCGAGTGCTCGTGCAGCATTGCCACTTTTGGTTTCTTGTACAAAACGCATAATGGCGCTGATAAGAATAAGGGCGATGATGATTAGAGGAGTTGTATAGTTTTTATCCTGATCGCTCGCAGCCACTACGTCAGTAATAAAACTGATTACTGCAATGGCTAAAAGGATCAAGGTAAAAGGGTCTTTAAACTCATCTAATATTCTCTCTACCCACGAATGTTTAACCTCTGATACCACCTCGTTTGGACCATGATCCTCACGAGAAGCCTCAACCTGCTCAGGGGTAAGGCCTTGCATGGAACTATCCAGTTCAGATAAAGCCTCATCTGGGGTAAGTGAAGCTAAATAGCGAAGCCTATCTTGCGATTTTGTTTGAGTGTTGGAAGCATTACGTAGAGCCATATGCACCTCATTTCGTATAACGTCCAAAGAGGCCAATCCCTTTGGGTAAAGAATAATTTATTTAGGTTAGTACTCTAATAGTTATAGAAGTTGAACAAAATTTAATATACATCTCTTCTCTATACAAGGATTTGTTAGTAACTTTTGTCCCTATACAAGAATGCCCATAGTTTAATTTCTTATACCCATTGAGTATTGAAAGAAAAAGAATAATTAAATCAAATCAATTCTTTGATGAATTTACACCCGTGAGTATGAAATATCGCTATACTCAAAAGTCTATTATGATCGTTCAAAGATAGGTAAATATGCTACTTGTAAAACATGCAATCTTGCATTCATTTGACTTTGTAACTTCAGATCTTTATATCAGCGATAGTGAGCTTGATATGGAGGATAAGAAGGCTAAATCATATGTTCAGCGTCGCTGTCGTAAGGCTCTTTACGATCCTGACAACAACAACGGGCTTACTACACCAGATGCTCCTTTTTCTTCGAAGGTTTCTGAATATTTGAATCACCAGGCAAGCTTTCATGAACTCTCAAAAGATATAGCAAATTTCTTCTACGAGGAACTTCGTAAAAGCGACGAGGAAACACCTCATGATCTTTTGGTAGTTCAGTTTTCCGATTCTGTAGACGATGCTGCTATGGCTCAGAGCGATGAAGCAATGGATGATGCTTTTGACGGTAATGACATTGATTACCTTGCAGTTTTCTTGCTTCCAAGACGTCAGATCTTCATTCACTCTCAATATGGCGAAGGAGGTCGTAGCTTCTCACAGGTGTTAAGCTCAGATGCTGCACTTCCTAACCCTACAGCTAAGATTGATTCTTATTGTGTTCTTAACTGTCGCGATTTAGAAACAGTTGTGTACCGTGACAAGGAGCGCTCCATTGCAGGAACTCCATCTCTTATTATTCCTGATGGACTTCTCTCTTGTACACATGGCGCATCAAGCAAAGAAGTCATCGAGACCGTAACAGATGTGATTAGAGAAATTGCTGTTGAGAAGGGAATTAATCCTACGGTTGCCGTCTCTAAGGCGAAAGCATACGTAACTGAATCAGCTGAGGAAGAGCAGACCTTCGATCCTGTAGAGGTTGGAAAGGCTGTATTTGAAGAGCAGCCTCAATATGCAGAAGTTTACGAGGAGCGTATTGAGCAAAAGAAACAGACTGAGCCTATTCCTGAGCAAGTTACTATTAAGAAAAGCCAGGCAACTCGCATGACTCGTAATCAGAAGATTAAAACGGATACTGGCATTGAAATCGTATTTCCAACGGAATATGCTAAAGATACCGATTTCATTGAATTTGTAACAAACCCTGATGGAACTCTTTCTATCCAGGTTAAAAACGTAACAAGCATTGAGAATAAATAACGTGTATTAGCATAATAGCAAGGGAAGTGTTAGAACGTGCAAGACTGGATTCCTTTTATCATCGTTGGAGTTTTTCTTGGATTGGTTGTCTATTCAACAATAAAGAACCGTCGCAATTTCGTTGATGAGCAAACTTCTATGGATAAGCTCTATGAGCACGATAGTGTTTTGACACTCGCAGAACTCAAGGCTGAACTTGAAGCTCTGGAATCATTTAAAGAAATCAAAGACGCCAAAGATATAAAACGCTGCCTTTCACTAATAGATTCTATTGATGAGATTGATAGTGCAGAGGCAAGACAGCTCAATCAACGTATTGCTTCTGCTATTCGCACACTTAAGCAAGCTATTCTTTCTCATGATAATGAACAGACGAATTACTCTATTCAGTATCTTGAGATTTTGCTTGAGCAACGTTCTCATCTAGAAAAATAACCTAACAAGATTAAATCCCTCATGCAGCCAGTCTGCCTGAGGGATTTTTATTGTCTTATTCCAAGCGGTAGTTTTTCAAATGTGATTGGTTGGAATGTAGCACATTTAATGAAAAGTTCTATGATTGATAAATCATTGCTAGTATTAGAGTAATGAGTTTTAGATTATCTAGTTCAAGAATGATTAGTTATATCTAGCGAGGTGTTTATGTCAGATGCACCTATAGTACATGCTCTTCGCTCAGCATTATCTGAGCAGATGAAAGAGCAAAATTCTATTCAAAATAGTCTACAAGCAAATAAGCTTGTGGATAATCTTATTACGGCAGAATTCCCCTTAGATCTCATCGAATCATGCGACTTGCTTGAGCGAGCATGTGCAGCAGGAAATCTATATGTTGTACAAGCTCTCTGTAAGTATGTCGATTTCTTTATATATAGAAGTTTTGCACTTGTTTTAGCTTTGAGATGTGGCCATACAGAAGTCGCAAAGTGGCTTATTCAACATGAACAAGTTGATTTATTGGCACCGATACAAAGACCAATTCGTATGAGTGTCATGCTTCCTCCAGATACGACTTTTACTCGATCTGCTTTAACAAAAGCCTCAACATATCTTTTTCTAAATCCTCTCGACCCTACGCCTTCAACATATATTCTTAGGCCTTTTTCTGGGTTTGAACAGCTGCTCGAACCTTCATATAGGTGTTCATTTAGGATGAAAGATGCAGCTAAAGCAACTCATGAGATTGTTGGAATGGGGATTGTAGATAATACGGTTTTTGATGATATCTTCCGTGCATATTTAGTATCTGCAGCTCGTAAATTTAGAGACAAACGAGATGAAGAAGATCTTAATGATGCGCAAATTTGTTTAGATGAAGCAGCCTACATGCTTAAGCTTCATAAAGAAAAAAATGGTGAAGAGGGTTTTGGAGATGAGCGTCTCTACGATATTCTTGAGAGCATTATAGTTCCTGGTACATCTTCTGAAATCTATGATTTCCTTGCAAAAGACGCATCGGATTTTCTACTTGCTAAATTACATGAGTATACATGGCTTCAGGATGAGGATGAACTAATAGCGCCTCTAATCTCTATGCTGAGTCCTTCAAGCAACACTAAACACAATGGCACACTTATATATGTTATGGCCAAGCACAATCGACTCAATGAGCTTAAAGCACTCGAGGCTTGGAAAGATAGCATCGATAATCATTCATATGAGAGAGCTATCGAGATTGCTTCTGACCTTGAGCATATTGAAGTTGCAACTTATCTTGTGTCTCAGATGCAAAAGCATGTTGTTGCGCAGTGCTCTGAGAGTTTAGAACCTTCTAGCCTTCTAGACGATTTAATGCTTTAGGGGAGGTGCTATGAGTATTCAGATACGAGATTCACAATCATTCATTGAAGAGCAAGGTGCTTCAAATAATCTAGATCCGCGAGTTGTAGATCTAGCCTCTAAAGTATATGAACTGGGACTATCGCAAATAATCTCTCATAATCAGTTTCTCGCAGCACCTCTATCTCAAGTTAAGGTTGAATATAAGAAACTAAGCTCAAGAAGCTGTTATATGACGGAAGGGGATAGGCTTTATGTCGACCCTTATAAATTTTTGGCGAATTTCGAGAGGGCGCAAATTCCTCCGCAAAGAGAGCTCATTCATATCATTCTGCATTTTTTGTTCCTACATCCTTTTGTAGGAACTGATATTAATGCAAGATTCTGGAATGTGGCATGTGATATAGCGGTTGAAAATCTAGTAATGGAAATTCTTCCGAATGATTCCGACGATAAGAGGCAAGAAAAGGTTCAGGTACTCAGTCGAATATCTGATCACATTGAGAAAACGCTTACAGCCGAGAAGCTATATAGGTTGTTGCTTGATGGTAATTTCTCTGATGACATACCTTATTTTGAAAAGCTTTTCTTCTGTGATGATCACACGCTATGGTATGAGCGTGTTGCAACTAATAACGATATGCAATCAGAGCAAAAACAGGCATCTCTTTCGAAAAATAATTCCTCTCAAGACAAGTCATCGCAAGCACCATCGCAAAGCACATCTTCTGACGATGATAATTCTGATGGCGAGGCTCAAGGTGACAGCGTAGCTCAACCTAATACCCAAGAGCCATCATTTACTCAAGAGGAAATTGATGAGATTGAAGAGACTTGGCAAAAAGCTGCTAAGTCAATGAAGGTAGACCTCGAAACCATCAGTAAAGCATCAGGTGAGCGTTTGTCAGGACTTCTTAAGGAGCTTGAAGTATCGACGCATGAAGTAGTCGACTACAAAGAATTTCTTAGGCAATTTGCTGTTAAAAATGAGGATATGCGCCTGAGCGATGATGAGTTTGACTACATCTTTTATACCTATGGACTAAAGCTTTATGAAAATATGCCCCTCATAGAGCCTCTGGAGTATAGAACAAACAATGAGATTAAAGATTTTTGTATTGTAATCGACACGTCTTCGTCAGTAACGGGATCTGTCGTACAGGAGTTTATTAATACTACTTTTGATGTTTTATCCTTAGAAAATACCTTTGTTCAAAAGGTAAACATTCACATTATTCAATGTGACAACGCAGTACAATCTGATACCAAAATAACCTCGATTCATGAAATAAATGAATGGGCTAAAACATTTAAGCTCAAAGGTTTTGGAGGAACAGATTTCAGACCTGCTTTTAAATATATCAATGAGCTCTATCACTCGGGAGAATTTAGTGATTTGGGCGGTGTGATTTACTTTACTGATGGATGGGGGATATATCCAGATCGTATGCCGCCATATAAAACAGCCTTTTGCTTCTATGATGAGGATAACAGGCCAGAACTTGTTCCCCCATGGGCAATTCAACTTGTTCTTCATCCGGGTCAACTAGAATCCAAGTCCGTTTATTCTTAAATGAGGTGATGTATGGATATCCAAAAGGCAACTCAACAGATTGAGGGATCTGCTCGCGCATATCTTTCTAAAGATAACGACGGTCTCTATCGCATTCCTTTTGAAATGCAACGACCACTGATTTTAATGGGGCCTCCTGGCGTTGGAAAGACGGCAATTGTTGCACAAGTAGCCGACAATTTAGGAATTAACTTTGTTAGCTACTCCATCACCCACCATACCCGACAATCTGCTCTTGGTTTGCCTTATATTGCTGATGCTACTTTTAAAGGTGAGGATTATAAAGTAAGTCGCTATACCATGAGTGAGATCATAGCAAGCGTATATGATGCAATTGAAGCTTCAGGTATCCAAGAAGGAATTCTTTTCCTGGATGAAATAAATTGCGCCTCTGAGACACTTGCACCAGCTATGTTGCAGTTCTTGCAATATAAACGCTTTGGTCAGCATGTGTTACCGGAAGGTTGGATTATAGTTTCTGCAGGAAATCCACCTGAATATAATAAGAGCGCGCGCGAATTTGACTCAGCAATGATGGATCGTATGAAGCGAATAGATGTTGAGCCTGATGTTCATGTTTGGATGGATTATGCTACAACTCATGGCATGCATCCAGCGATTCTGACCTATCTTACAAATAAGCCAGATAACTTCTACAGTGTACGCGCTCGATTAGGTGGATCGAGCATGGTAACAGCTCGTGGTTGGGAAGATCTGAGTCGTATGATTCAGGCATATGAGCATGAAAGTATCGCTGTTGATCTGGCTCTAATCTCTCAATATATTCAACATCCAGAGATAGCCGAGGACTTCTCTTTGTATTACGAATTATTTAATAAATACAAAGATGACTACAAGATCCCGGAGATACTTGAAGGACAGATTCAGTCAGAAATTATTCAACGCGCCCAACAAGCACCTTTTGGCGAAAGAATTGCGCTTGTTAATCTTCTGACTTCGTCAATTTTGAGCGAAGTACACGAGTTTGCTATTCGTAAAATAGCTCTTGAAAAGGTCAAAGATATTCTTGTAGAACATAAGGATGATCTGAATGAGGCATCTGATTCAGCAGAATACTTAAGTTTACTTATTAAAGATCAGACCTCACATTTCACAGCTCTCAAAACTAGGGGATCTGTATCTCAGACAAAGCTTGCTGTATCAAAACGAGTCATTTCAATATTAGAAGATATTAGAGTTTCAGCTTTGCGAGATAAGGTGATGTTCACTAGAAGTGAGTGCGAATTTAGCAACTTTGAAATTTGTAAAAAGCCTTTTAATGATGAATGCTTAGAGCTGGCCCAGTATTCTCAGACACTTGCAAGTCATGTAAATAATGTTCTAGATTTCTGTGAAACAGCTTTCGGTGAAGGTCAAGAGCTTGTGGTTTTAGTCTCTCAACTTTCATGTGATAGCACTTTTATGAAGTATGTCGCACAAGGTAACATACCTCGCTTTATAGAGTTATCAGAAGTACTTCAATTTAGTGAGAGGGGATTGTCCTTGCTTGAGGAAATCCATTCCCTTGATAGTAGTTTCGAAATGTAATTATTTCATCTCTCTTGGCCGCTGCTGGCTTGCTCCCATGCAGCGGCCTTTATACCTATGAATTATCTTATGGTAACTGCGTCACGTACCAGTTGAAAGGGTATATTCTAAAAAGAAAAGATTTGCTATTCTGTAGGTAACAAACGCCTAGAATTAAGAAAGGAGTTGTATGGATACCTCAACTTCGTTTGATTTGCTTATTGGTCTTGTAACCCTTTATGGGGCCTTGAGCTTCTTCTCACCATGTATTGTGAGTCTGTTGCCGGTTTATATTGGCTATCTGTCCGGAACGGCTGCTCAGAGCTCTCGCAAAACTCAAAAGGTTAATCTATTCGTCAATACTCTCTTCTTTGTCTTTGGAATAGGTGTTACATTCCTTCTTTTGGGGTTTGCTGCTACTTCATTTGTAGGTCTACTTGATGCATATCGACATACCTTATCTGTTATTGGTGGTATTTTGATTGCATTCTTTGGATTCTTTCAACTGGGTATAATTCAATCCAATAAGCTTATGCAAGATGTGCATCTTCCTATTAGTATGGAAAAGGTTGGTAATGGTCCATTTGGTGCATTTATTTTTGGATTATTCTTTAGTTTTGCTTGGACTCCATGCGTGGGACCTATTCTTGCGAGCGTTATAACACTTGTAGGAAATACGGCCACTCAGGTACAGGGTATGATTCTTACCTTCTTCTATACGTTAGGAATGGCAATTCCATTCCTACTTATTGCACTCGCTGCAGATAGCATCTTGCCATGGCTGCGCTCTCATACTGAATGGAGCGTAAGGCTCTCTAAATTTTCTGGCGTTTTACTTATAGCAATAGGAGTCGCGATGATTTTTGGCTTGATTGGAGGCGCAAATGGATTCTAAAAAGAAGAATAATACTTGGATTGTAGTTATCATCATCCTCGCTATCTTAGGAGGAGCGTATGTTTTTAGAGATAAATTGGGCCTCGAGAAGAGTATCCAATCTCCAAACCAGCAGATAGAGACAGCGCCTTCTAATGATAGATTCCAGATTGCTCCAGACATTACTATTAAGCTAACGGATGGAACCGAGGGAAAACTTGCAGATCTTAAGGGAAAAACTGTTCTTCTTAACTTCTGGTCTGTTGATTGTCCACCATGTCTCTCCGAGATAAAGAACATTGAAGCTGCCTATAAGAAGGATAATAAAGACGTTGAGATTATTGGCATAGCTACAGATAGAGCAAGTGCTGAGGAGACGCTTAAGGTTCTTCAGAAGAGTGGTGGAAGTTATCCTGTGATGGTTGATTCTGGCAATACTGCCTTTGCTATTTATGGTATCCGTGCAACGCCAACAACGATTGCAATTAATCCACGAGGTGAAATTGCCGCAGTTCATACAGGATATGCCTCAGAGGAGCAGATTGTAGAACTCATAGCTAAGGCACGAGGCTAACCCTCTCCAATGAATAAGCCTACAGTGAAGCCAGGGGACTTATCGTCTTCTGGCTTCTTTTATATATAAAAATACCGACCAGATAACTGGCCGGTACAAAAACTTAAAAATTAGCTTCAAGAACCTCGAGAGCATTCTGTTTATCTCGAGTTTCTTGCATAAGGCGACGCTCAATCTCAACTATTGATGGAGGAGTCCAATTCAGTGCATCAGCTCCGCTTCCAATGGTTGTTAATGCAGATTCTGAGGTGCGTCCTGCTGTTGCGAGGATAATCATGTCTGGATCATTCTCACGGTAAAGTCGTGTTACTTCAGAGGTATTTCTACCTGCTACGACATTAATCATGCTTGCGCCTGCGGCAATCTTATCCTGAGAGAACTGATCGTATCCAGTCACAGAAACAACTACAGGAATATCAACTGTATTAGCGATGCTTTCAACGGTAAAGATGTCGGCACCTGGGCTCACACAGACACCTGCGGCTCCCTGTGCTTCAGCAATACGTGCAAGTTCAACCGAACGAAGACCGTTTGTAATAGCACCTGCTACTCCAACAAATACTGGGCGCTCCGCAAGCTTTATGAGCATCTCGGTAATTATGCTCTGGCAAGTAAATGGTGCAAGTGCAAGGACTGCATCAGCATTACAGTTGCGAATTATGTAAGGATCTGTGGAATAAACAAATGACTTAAGTGTTCTTCCGTACATATTGATTCCAGGTGCTTCGTTGAGTACTGGAGGTATTGGAAGCTCGCATTTTCTAAAAGTAGAATGGAGTTGCTTTGGCGCAGAGGGCATCTCAACAGTACTCTGCTGAGGATTCATTTTGATTAATTGGTGTTCGAGGGCTGTGCCTTCGGTGTTCTCAAGTATTGTCATGCGTTTTCATCTCCATCTCTTTTATAGTAGGGATAATTCTATATGCATTAATTACCAGTTATTTGTAATTAAATGAGTCACTATCTCAAATAGTGCGAAGAATATTCTAACAGTTGCATAACGATTTCTTGATGACATTTTTTACAATTTTGTCCAACGTTTTAAACTTTCGGTAATTGCTCTAAATCCATTAGCCAAAAGACCAGCAACATATGTTCAAATAAAATTGCGTGACGGATAAAACACCTGGTTGAAATGTTTTTATATGCAAAACATCAATTTAAAACAGTCGAAGTAAATTATGGAGTTCTATACATAAAACGCAGTAATCTCATCAAGAGACTACTGCGTTTATTCATAGCAAGTAATTATGCTGCTGTATCTAGTGCTGTTTGGTCTTCCTTACTCAAGGATTCTTCCTTATCAAGAAGAAGATCATTCGACTTCTTCTTTTCTATAGAACGATTAAGCCATGTGCCGCGTCGATAATACAATATAAAAAGTAGGGCAGTGGCACACCAGCTAACAGGATAGCTTGTGAGAACCGTATCGAATTCAGGCTTGATGATCATCATGCCTTCAATCCATCCAATTCTCAATACACATGTTCCTACAATTGTAAGAAGCATTGGCTTGAACGTTTCTCCTGATGCTCGAATTACTCCTGAAATGCAGTCCATTACAGTAAAAACAATTACAAACGGAATAATGAAATGAAGAATGTGAACCGATCCTTGCACTACGCTCATGTCATCGATGAATAGAAGCGAGATGTTATATGCCTGGAAGTATACGATTGCACTCAAAATTCCAATTCCAATGATTGAGAGTTTTAATGCAACGTGTAGGCCTTCCTTCATACGTTTGTAATTGCGTGCGCCGAAGTTTTGTGCACAAAAAGCTGTTAGAGCTATGGCAAGAGAGTCTGCAACAATCCAGATTAAGTTGTTGATCTGAAGGGAAATACCCCATGCAGCGATTGCATCAGTCCCAAATTGATTAATGGCGCTTTGGGCAATCATGTTAGATAGACCATAAACTCCACCTTGAATACCAATAGGAACACCCGTCTTGAGCATAATGCTCAAAAGTTTTGGATCAATTCTTAGTTTCTTAAAATCAATCTTCCATGCCCCGTGAGCTCGATGAAGAATCCAAAGCATAATAACAGATCCAACGCCCATGCTCGCTGAAGTAGCTATTCCGCAACCTAGGGCACCCATATCGAAATATCCTACAAATATAAGATCAAGAATTACATTTACAACACAAGTAATTCCAATTACATAAGAAGGTGTTTTAGGATTTCCAACTGCACGCATTATGCCTGCACCCATATTGAGAGTGATCGAGAATACCAATCCTCCTAAATATTCATATGCAAACTGCAGTGATTCTTCCCACAGCTCAGCAGGAGTTGCCATTAGATTAAGTAGGGGCTTAGCACATGCTATTGCAATTATTGAAGCTATAACTCCGCCAATTAATGCAAGGGTAATTGCAGTATGTGACGAATCGCTTAGTCGCTCATCATTATGCTCGCCGTAATACTGACCAACGATTACTCCACATCCTGCTCCAATACCCAAGGAAAGGCTAATTGCAAGATCTAATAGAGGTCGTGTTGCCTGAATGGCACCAAGTGCGGATTTTCCTGCGAAATAACTAACAATTAATAGATTGGATATTCCATACATTTGCTGAAAAAGAAATGTAATGAAGATTGGCCACATCAATATTCCGAGTTGCTTAACTATATTTCCTGACGTTACGTCTAATGCGTCTTCTGTTCCTGGTTGCGACACGTATGCTCCTTCATATATATATTTGTCAGGTTGAAATGATACAGAACGGATATCAATGTTCGATGTAGATTTTTGACTTCACATACTCTAACTAGTTTTGTTACATACCTGCAATATAGAGAGGCTTTGTAATAGTAAAAAAGCAAGTTACCCATTACCTTTAACCGTAAACATCATGCTAGTTATCCTGAAAGTTAAAAGTAATAAAAGAGGGTATATATAGATAAGAAACTTGTATAACTATGTGTTTCTTATTTCTCCTAAATGCAGGTTATACATCGTTACTAATTAAGTTTTCTACCTTTATCCAGGAGCGTTACAGAATTTTATAAAATTTTCGATAATTTGATAAATTTTCTCTGATTATCGATGAATATATCGGGTATCACTTTTATTGACGCGGATCTGACAAGAAAATTGCTTGTCTGACCATAGTGTTCGTGTATTATTGCAGGTTTGATTGATACGAGAAGTATTGGAACGTTATACGATTGAGGAAGTGAGTTGTATGAGTGTTTTGACACAAGACATGCTCGATCAGATGAAAAAATCATTTGAAGCAGGAGCAGCTAACAAAATTTCTCAGAACGCTGTAATGAAGAACGGCCTTCGCGCAAGTGCCATCAACCAGGATTCTGAGAAGCATCACCAGTTTGTATTTTCTGATGATGTAGACAGCGAGCCTGTAGCAAACCAGAACAAGTCTGGTCGCTGCTGGATGTATGCAGCATTGAATACCCTTCGCTACAGGATTGAGAAGAAGTATGGCTTGAAGGACTTCGAGCTTTCCCAGAACTACACCTTCTTCTACGACAAGATTGAGAAGGCTAACTACTTCTACGAGAACATCCTTCGCACTGCAGATAAGTCATTGGATGATCGTGAGGTAGTTTTCTTGTTGAACATGCCTCAGCAAGACGGTGGTGACTGGTGCCTTATCTCTTCTGTAATTCAGAAGTACGGAGTTGTTCCTAAGAGCTCAATGGATGAGACTAACTGCTCTATCACTTCAATGGAGCTTGATAACATCTTGAACAAGAAGCTTCGCCAGGACGCAATCGCACTTCGTGCAATGGTTGCTGCTGGAGCATCTGCTCAGGATATCGAGGCAAAGCGCTTCGAGATGCTCAACGAGATTTATCGTATCTTGGCTATCGCTCTTGGTAATCCACCAGAAAAGGTACGCTTCGAGTATCGTGACAAGGACAACACCTATCACATCTCCAACGAGCTTACTCCAAAGGAGTTCTACGATAACTACGTTGGCGTTGACCTCAATGACTATGTTGGAATCATCAACATTCCTTCAAGCAACGTTCCAATGAACAAGAAGATTGGTGTTGCAGTCAGTGGAAACATGGTTAACGGACTTGCAAACACCTATCTCAACATCGGCATTGATCGTATGAAAGAGATGACCATCGCTCAGCTTAAGGATGGCGAGCCTGTATGGTTCGGTTGTGACGTTCTTCAGTCTTCTTCCATCGAGCTTGGAATTATGGCTACTGACCTCTACAACCTCGAGGAGCTCCTCGACATCAAGTTCACCATGGACAAGGGTGAGCGCTTCGACTACCGCGAGAGTCTCCCAACCCATGCAATGACCATTGCTGGTGTAGACATCATCGATGGTAAGCCAGTTAACTGGAAGGTTGAGAACTCTTGGGGACCTAACCACCCAGACAAGGGTTACCTTGTAATGAGTGATGATTGGTACACCCAGTATAACTACGAGGTAGTTATCAATAAGAAGTACCTCAACAAGGACGAACTTGCCCTTCTCGACACCGAGGCATACGTCCTTCCTTACTGGAACACCATGAACCCTATTTAATCAATTCAGTTCCTGAATGAATATGGAAGTGCCGGTTTAACCGGCATTTCCCCTTTATAAGATTGGAGGGTTTATGTGTACAACAGTTATCGTGGGTAGGCTAGCATCCAAGAATGGATCGGTCATGATTGCCCGTAACTGTGACGCTGAGGATATGATCGTTCCTTTGAGGTTCATCAAATGTCCTGAGGTACACGAAAAGGGCCGTGTTTATAAAAGCGTAAACACAGGCTTTGAGGCACCATTGCCTGAGCACGGACTTGCTTTTACCATGGCACCTTTCCTTGCTCAAGATAACATTGGACACTTTGGCGAAGCAGGATTTAACTCAGAAAATGTCGCAATGAGTTCTACCGAATCCATTTATGGCAACAATCACGTTCTTGCCTTGGATCCGTTGGTATCCAATGGAATCGGCGAAGATTCTCTTCTTGACCTTGTATTGCCTTACATCCATTCTGCTCGCGATGGAGTTACCTACTTAGGAAAGCTCATAGAGAAATATGGATCTCACGAGGGAAACGGTGTAATGTTTGCCGATCGTGATGAGGCTTGGTACATGGAAATCCCTTGCGGACATAAATGGGCTGCAAAGAGAATTCCAGACGATGAAGTCGCTGTTATTTCTAATATGACTTCATTGCAGGAGATTGACTTCAACGATCCTGAGAACTACATGTGGTGCGATGGCCTTCGCGAGTTCGTAGAGGAGAATCACTTGAATCCAAGCCGTACTGGCTGGAGCTTCAGAGAGATTTTTGGAACCTCACGTGCACTTGATAGGCGCTACAACACACCACGTGTATGGTATAGCCAGAATTATCTTGGTCGCAAGTCAGATAATCCTAATGCAATGGATATGCCATTTAGCTTTAAGGCTGATCGCTTGGTAGGAATTGAAGACGTATCCTACGTTCTTAGCTCTCACTACCAAGAGACTGAATACGATCCTCTACGTTCAGATCTTCCTGAAGATATGCGCAAGAAGTATCGTCCTATCTCAATGGAGCGCTGTGCTGAAAGCCACATCCTTGAGATTCGTCGCGATGTTCCTGAGGAGTATGCTTGCATTTTCTGGTACAACTTTGCACCTACTGCATTCAATCCATATGTACCTTTCTATGCAAACGCTACCGACACAGCATCGCAATATAACCAGACTTCAATGACACTTGATTATAAGCAGGCTTACTGGACAAATAGGTTGCTCGCAGTATTGGCTGAGCGCGACTATAACGAGATGTATTCCATCGTTGGTAACTATCTTGATGAGTCCTTCACAGCTGCTGTCTCCCATATTAAGGCAACCGATGAAGCAGCTGCACGCACTGACAATGTTGAGGAAGTGCTTACTCAAGCAAATCAGGCAATTGCCGATTGCATTGAAGCTAAAAAACATGAATGCATTCAGCAGCTCATGACACATGGAATGGAACTTTCTGCACTACGCTACGATGTAAATACCGACGTATTGTAGTTAATTTAAGAAAGGAGTAGGTATGGGAGCTCCAACAACTAGTGCTGCACGAGCACAGTCAGCGGGAACTTCATCTGATACGTCAAAGCTGTCTAAGGCGTCAATATTCTTCCTTGGCGTAGACGGTATTATCGGATCAGGAATCTTTTTGCTACCGGGTTCTCTGTATAAAAACGCAGGAACTCTAACCCTTTTGCTAATTGTAATGGGTGCAATTGCTGTATTGCTCTTTGGTTTTTGTTATGCCGAAATGGCAGCTCGAACAACCGGTAACGGAGGAGCATGGCTTTATGCCTATAACTCAATTGGCGAATTTGCAGGTTTTCAGGTAGGACTTTTTACCTGGATTCAGGGTGTTGCAACTATTGCAACTGAGACCGCTGCATTTATTACAACGATGTCGGTTCTGTATCCGGATTTGAAGGTTGGATCGTTTGCCTATAACAACCTGGCAATCATAATCATTTTGATTACGATTGGTATCGGAATTATGGGAGAGAAGGTATCGAAGGTTGCAGATAATGCAAGTTCTATCTTGAAGATTGCAGCTTTGATTATCTTTGTAATCGGAGGAATCCAATTCTTTAAGGCCGACAACTTTACTCTTGCTCAAGACTATGATTTCTCTAAGGTCAACACAGCATTTGTAAGCGCGTTTTATCTTTATGCAGGCTTTAGTTTCTTGCCTGTTGCAGCACAGCGTATGGAGGATCCTCAGAAGAACCTTCCTAAGATTTTGACAGCAGTTCTCGTGTTCTGCTCAGTCATCTTCGTATTGGTTATTCTCGTAGTAATTGGTGACTTGGGTCCAGAGCTTGGTAATTCTACGGCTCCTTTGGCTCTTGTATTTGCTCAACACTACGGATATATAGGAAAGATGATTATTATCTTGGGTATGGCAGGCTCTATCTTGGGCGTTGTTCTCTCAATGAGCTACAGCACTCCATTTATTGCTTCTTCATTGGCAAATGAGCACCAGCTTCTCCCTGCATTCTTTGGTAAGTCTACCAAGGGCGGAACTCCATATGTATCTATTGCCTTGACCGGATTCTTGGCAATTATCCTTGCTTTGACTGGTGGATACCTATTCCTCGTACCACTATGTGTTTTGATTGGTCTTGTTCAATATACAACGACAGCAATCGCAGCTTATAAGATCCAGAAGCAAAAGCCAGAAAAGGGACAGGACCCAGGCTATCGTCTCAAGTTTGGTGTCTTTATTCCTGTGGCAGCAATGCTCTTCTGTGTCTATATGTTAGTGAACATGGAGCCTAAGGTATTGGAGTTGGGCGCAGTATTGTTCCTTGCAGGTATCATCATTTACTTCGCTATGAAGATGAGCCACAAGAAGCATCCACAAGCTGCAACAAGCACAGCTACATCTACAGCAGCAAGCACATCTTCTGCTAATGGAAGTACAACTGCTCAGGCTGTAAGCAATGTTGCTACTGCAGCGGCTGCTCCAGCAGCTGGAAATGCAACTAGTGCAACTGCAACTACTGCAAGCACACCAGCTTCAGGAAGCACAACTTCATCTACTGGAAGCTCTGCTTCACAAACAACAGCTTCTAACCAGACGGACTCGTCTGCTAAATAGAAGTAATCTGTAGGACTTATTCATCTAAAGGTAAATGAAAAGGAGGAGAAGATTATGTCACAGGCTAAAGCATCAAGCGCACCTGCAGGCGGTAAAACCGCTGCACCTGCCGCACCAAAGAAGACTTATATTTCTTTGTTGGCATTGACCATGATGAACGTTACCATGATCGCTGGTATCGCAAATGACGTTCAGCAAGCATTCTATGGTCTCTCAAGCGTTACATTCTTTGCTATTGGCGCACTCGTCTTCTTTATCCCTACCGGACTTGTAGCAGCTGAGCTCGCCTCTGGTTGGGGACA
>RCNI01000355.1_pt1 | contig 29044 bp, 23 predicted proteins | sample 2041151 | NCBI WGS metagenome assembly RCNI01 (sample SAMN09708214, study PRJNA481090) | feces metagenome | isolation source: feces | place: Antarctica: Albino Rookery
GTTTTTTTTTTTCTCTCTTCCCCGGTTGGCGGGGGGGGGGGGGGGGAAAGAAGCATAACTATTGCCCGACATAAATAAGGTCAAGCCTGCAATTGATAAGTGTTTTAACATTTCTTCTTTATTAAAGGTTTATAAACTAAATAATATAATAACTTTTACTTTTAATTAAAATATAGGATATAACCTATTACATATAACAAGACAGGTAAAAACCTGTTCTATCTACAATTATATATCTAATAATAACTCTTGGCAAATATAAAACAATTTAATTATACCTCAAAGAAAAGAAGCCTTATTAAATTAATTATTTTAATTTATCATGAAAGAATTTGTTTAATATCTTATAAATATATCACATTAATAACTCAAGAAAGACAAAAGAAAAGCGACAATATTATTCACGAATAACAATCAGTGAATAATATTGTCGCTTTAAATAATATATGAGCAATACTTTTTACCTAGGCATCCTTAAGTTCCCTTTATCATTCTAATAAATCTTTCAACTTAACACTTTGGAAAGTCATGTGAGCCACACTGCTTTCATACAAGATTCCCACAGTTTCCTTATCCACCATTGATAAACAAGAATACCCCCAATTATATCCTTCATCCAACAGCAATTGGTGTTCCTTCTTCCAAGACTTACCTCCATCCAAGCTCACCTTGATAGTGATATCTTTTCTTTCCTTAGTCGTGTTAGGGTTAGAAAAAATCAAAAGATCCTTCCCATAAATATTATCTTCAGCCTTTACGCTTATTAAACTAGCCATACACACCGGTTCAACCAAAGCCTTACGAGAAGACTCGTGCTCTGTCCAAGTCCTTCCCAAATCGGAAGTAACAGCCACAGCACGACTTCCTCCACGATTATCACGCATATTAAGCATCAACACCCCGGGTTCGACTTCTACCACCTGCGACTCTGTAGTATTCGTTCTAGCATAATTATGAATAGTCCAAGTTTTACCTCTATCCTTACTATACATCACACCAGCATTAGGAACACGTGTTTTATCAATAAACTGAATAGGAAAAACCAAAGTTCCATCGCTCATCGTAATTCCACGTCCCGGCCCCTGCAATAAAAAGTACCATTCAGGCAGTTTTACCTGCTCTGTAATATTAATCGGTTCAGACCATGTCTTTCCATCGTCTATACTTTTAGAGAGAACCAACTGCGCTGTCTTGTGAATATCCATACCGGGATGAGAACTCCACCATGCACGCTGATTACCCATACCGTGAGTCCATGCAGCCACGATCCAAATAGTATTAGTTTTAGTATCCACCAAAATTGAAGGATCACCTACACCATTTTGCGCAGCAGGCAAACCTTCATATTCATGAAAAGCCAACGGGATTCTCATCTTCTCCCAAGTCTTTCCACCATCAGTACTGCGACTCAAACCTATTTCAACATGTTCCTGCAAATCAACACTATTGTTATATCGTACATCATATACACCTAACAATGTCCCTTTGTTTGAAGTTACCAGTCCTGGAATACGGAATGCAGCAGAGCCATCATCACCGGCATGACGCACACCAACCCCCATACGATGCTCAAATGCAGTAGCGCCAACAAATTCCAAAGGAAGCATTTCCCCCTTACTAGTAGCAGAAGTAATCTTTGCAGTAACTTTAGTACCCAACGAAGCCGTAGGCTTCATCTCTAAGCTCACCCAAAAATAATTATATCCAGGAAATAAATTCTGCTTTCCTTTTAGCACCACAACAGAATTTGGATTAGTCACTTCTGCCTTCTTTATAGAATAAGAAGGATTAGCCGCTAAAGTCTGCCCCAGAGTATGACTTGATATATATTCTACCGGAGCAAATCTCTTTTTCTGCTTGTCTTGCACTGCATCAGTACCCCCGTAATACAATTTTACAGCTTTGATTTCCTTAAGCGGAACATCCGGTGCAAATTCAAGTGTGATATCATCCAAAGACTGATTGACATCAGCATCTATTCTCATATAAAAAAGTACATTGTCTTTCCTTTCTATCAAGACAGGAAACTGCGGTTCTTTCACAAAAAGCGTATCTGCAGCTTGTGCTACCAATGAAGAAAGTACTCCAGCAGCAATTAAAAACATTCTTTTCATTCGCATACGTTTTTAAAGTTTTACTTTTACTATCAATTTACGGATTTTACCTTCTCCGATAACTGGAGTATGAGGATCCTCCGGATAGACTATAGCAAACTGCCCCGGCAAAAGATCTACATAAGTAGTAGGCCGATCAGAATACAACGCACAATCAGCAGCGCTATCATAGCTTTGCTTTTCGATTTTCAATTCTTCCAAAGCCTTCCAACCAATACGCTCCCTACCTTCCAACAACACATGGACATCAATATAGTCACGATGTACTTCCAGCACCTGATTTTCTTCTGCCACACCAATAGGCTCTACATTATTAATAAACAGGCGGTCACCATCGAGTTCAATTCTTCCGCAAGTTTCATGCAATAAATCATGTGTTTTGATATAATCAAAAGCAACCTTAAAGGCAGGATGAAGTGACTCTACCCGTTCACTGTTTTGCAAATTTGAAATAATCATATTGTATACTCATTTATAATTTTAATTAATATTGTCAGTTTTAGGTTTCAAAAAATAAAGTTGTGCAAATAAAGCTACAGCAACAATGATTGCCAATAAGGCAAATCCCAACCCGAGATTCCCCCCGTCGCTCCATTCGCCCAATAGACGAGTGATAAAAGCTCCTGCAAAAACTCCTATCATATTCATCACACCATAGGCAGTAGCTCTCTGCTTAGCCGATACAAACTGGCACAGGATAGGCATATTATTGGCATCAAACATTCCATAACCTACACCGAACAGCAATCCTGCCCCCACAATCATCACAATATTATTTCCAAAGCCTAATAAAAGCAGCGAGGGGATGGTCAGCCCAAGACCAATAGCACCAGTATAAACACGTCCTCGCAAATTTTTCTGTACCCAATAGTCAGATAAGGTTCCTCCTACAAGTACACCCATAAACGATGAAATGGCAATTGTAATGGTAGAGATAGGTCCAGCTTGCGACATTGGCATATCTAGGTTTTCTGCAAATAATGTAGGAAGCCAGTTCTTTGTGGCCCATCCAGGAAGACTAGGAGCTGCAAAATAAAGCAGGATGACCCAGAAAGAAAGATTAGTGACTAGCGATTTCAAACTCGCACTCACTGATTCCTTATTATTTGACTGAGAATTAATCTGTTCTGCCTGTACAACAGATTCTTCATTCTTTGTTTCCTTTAAAAAAACAGCCAGCACAACAGCGTAGGCAATACCAAGGATACCAAACCAATGGAAAGTACTATTCCAGGAGTAGGCAGCAGCCACTGTAGCACCAAACCCTCCAATTGCCGACCCGGTATAAAGACCAGTCATGTGAATACCGATAGCCAACGAACGTGATTTCCCGGTATGATAGTCAGCTATGAGAGACAGACCTGCAGGTATATAAAGCGCTTCACTCACCCCCATCAATGCACGCAACCAGAATATTTGGTCGAAAGTATCGGCAATCCCCATGAGGTAAGTAACCGACGACCATACCAACAAGCTACCCACAATCAGCCATTTTCGGTTCAAACGATCAGCTATAATTCCTGAAATAGGGCTCATCAAACCATAAATCCATAAAAAAACAGCCATCAAGTAACCAAAGTTCGCAGCCGACTGCAGTTCCGTGATATCTACCTGCATTGCCTCTTTCATTGTACTAAGCATCTGCCGGTCCATATAGTTTAGCAATGCCACCCCCCATAAAAGAGCGACAACAATCCAAGGATATATTTTTGAGTTTTTCATAAAATTAAATTTGTTATATTAAAGGTACTTGCCAGAATCAAATCCCGGCAAGTATTTCTTCACATAAGGCATAACCTTTTATCATCATTCTCGGTATGTGGAAAGGACCTTTAAAGAGATTTCCTTTTGCCGGTTGGGCTACACTACCGTCACGATGCAAATAGCCGTACCATTCTCCACATTCATGGTCAGGGAAATGAGCATACGTCCAGTCACTAATCATCTTATGACGTCTCAAGTATTTCTCATCCCCTGTCAATTTATAAGCATACAGGTTAGCGATGATTGCTTCTGTCTGTGGCCACCAGAACTTCATGTCCTGAGAATAGTCTTGAGGTGGCAAGTTTTTGCAGTCCTTAAAGTTGATGATTCCACCAAACTCCTTATCCCATCCCCATTCCCAAGACCAGTCGAGTATAGTCAAGGCCATGTCGATAAGTTTCTGATCCATACCTCTGTCTTTAGCCACATCAAACAAGAACCAGGAGGTTTCGATGCAATGCCCTGGATTAATCGTACGCCCATTGATAGTATCAATAAATTCACCTTTCGGTCCTACCATTTCCAGCAACGCCTTGAATTCATCGTGCATGAAATAGTTTTTCAGGGCAAACAAGGATTCATCAATCTGCTGATCGAGTTCCGGGTCGCTAATCACTTTCTTGACACAAGTGGCAACATTAATCATAATCATGGTGATAGAATGTCCCTGTGCTTGCAAAGTCGGCAAATATTTAGGTTCAAGCACTCCAGTACTCAAGAAACGACGCATGTCTTTGAAAAGCTTTAGCGCTTTCTCGGCATAAGTCTTATCACCGGTAGCCAACGCATATTCAGCCATTGCAATCGCAGCGAAACTTTCGCTGAACACATATCTTCTTTTACGGAGCGGAGTTCCGTCTTCTGTCACTTCAAAATACATTCTTCCATCCTTGTCAAAACAATGTTCTTCTATGAAAAGGAGGGTAGATTTTGCTGCATCCAGCCATTCCTGCTTCTTTGCTACATGATTATAGGCAAAGCAGCATACAAAGGCAAAACGTCCCTGAAACCATACCGATTTAGTCGTATCTATCAGATTTCCTTCTCGGTCTACACAAGTATACACCCCCCCGTGTTTCTGATCGAGACCATGCTTCAACCAAAAAGGGAGAATGTTGTTTTCAAGGTCCGTTTTATATGAATCAGCCCAGTAATTCAAATAAATACGTTTATCCATTTTCTCTATTAAAATTTATTACAACGTTCAAAGAAATGAATTTTTTCCAATTCTGCCTTCATATTAGCTTCTTCTTCGTCTGTCATGTTTTGGAATGGAGTGCGATTCTTTCCCAAGTCAAGGCCAATCAATTTCATGATACGCTTTCCACCTACAATATTACCTCTGTAATGACAGATTACGTTAATTACTTCTTGAGAGAAATTCTGCAGTTCTCTAGCCTTTTCAATATCACCGGCTTTCCATGCTTCGATGATACCCACCAAGTTATTTCCGTTATAGTTAGTAGTACCTCCGATACCGCCTTGCGCACCACCCATTGCTAAAGAAGGAAGTATTGTTTCATCCTGTCCGTGAAGCATATCGAACTTGCCGTTCTTATACAGACGGCACTGATTGTATTCATAAATACTTTCGTAAGTATACTTAATACCTGCAAAGTTAGGAATACGTCCGTCTACGGCTTCCAGCAAAGCAGTCATAGGTAAAAATGCACCATTGAATGCAGGGATGTGATAATAATAGAAAGGAAGTTCAGGAGCACCGGCTGCAATTTCTTCGCAATATTTCACCAATTCTTCAATACGACCTACTTTGGGGAAAGGAGGAGCCATTGCACCAATTCCCCAAGCTCCTATTTTCTGGGCATGTTCAGCAAGCATCTTGCTAGACTTCACACAACAGCTGCCCACATGTACAATAACCTTAAAGCCTTCGGGAGCCACTTCTACCCAACGCTCTGCCAACTTCATGCGCTCTTCTTCTGTCAGCATATATCCTTCACCCGAAGAACCATTAATAAATACACCTTTCAAACCATTCTTAGCCAACATCTTAGCATAAGCCTCAATTGGTTCATAGTTTACCTCTCCGTCTTCATAAAACGGAGTAAATGGAGCATCAATAAGTCCAATAATCTTTTCCATAATATCTTTATTAAATAATAACTTCTATCTGCAAAAATAGATATTTTATTAATAGCAAACAATAAAAAAAGGTATTTTATTAATAATTTTACTTATTCACCTTAACATACCCAACTATGTTTATTATCCAACCTAATCTTACAAAACAAGTCTCTCTGTGATTAACATTTATTAAACAGTTTATATACTTCTTCTAGCCATATCAAACAGTAAGTTTTGTAAATTTGTAATAAAAAATAATACATAATGAAACTAAAACTCCTCAACGAAATTGAAAAAGGAGGAAAAAGTGCTCTTACAAAAAAGAAAATCATCCATTATTTCATGTACACTTATTCCTCTACTATCCCTGATTTGGCACGAGAAATTAACTTGAGCATACCCACCATCACTAAATTCATTAGTGAGATGTGTGACGAGGGATACATCACCAACCACGGTAAACTAGAAACAAACGAAGGAAGACCGCCTACACTTTACGGTCTAAATCCTGATGCCGGATATTTTATAGGGGTAGATATCAAGCAGACCTGCCTCGTCATGGGTATCATGAACTTCACCGGAGAACTGATGGAGCAACCTGCTACTGTTGCTTGCGCATTGAGTAATTCTCAAGAAAGTATAGATATACTTTGCGACCATATAAAAACGTTCATCAAGCAGACCTGCCCTGACGAAAGCAAGATAATGAACATTAGCGTAAACATTGCCGGACGTGTAAATCCTGAATCGGGATACAGTTTCACGCTGTTCAATTTCAGCGAAATGCCTCTAGCTGAAATCCTCTCAGAGAAACTGGGCATGTCTGTCAGCATTGACAATGACACCCGCGCCATGACCTACGGAGAAATGGCCAAAGGTATAGTGAAAGGCGAAAAGAACATCATCTTCATCAATCTGGGATGGGGCCTCGGATCGGGTATCATCATAGACGGAAAAATCTATACCGGCAAATCGGGATTTTCAGGAGAGTTCGGACACTTCAACGTATTTGACAACGAAATACTCTGCCACTGTGGAAAAAAAGGATGCTTGGAAACCGAAGTGTCGGGGGCCGCTTTCTACAGGATGCTGATACAATGTGTAAAAGAAGGGAAACAGACCATCCTTTCCGACCAAATCCTCAAGGATGAGAAGTCGGTGACCTTAAGAGACATTGTAAGGGCTACCAACAAGGAAGACCTTCTATGCATAGAGATTTTGGAAGAGATAGCTCAAAAGCTAGGACGCTACTTAGCCGGACTCATCAACTTGCTGAACCCGGAGTTGATTATCATAGGCGGAACATTGGCGCAAACTGGCGACTATTTGCTGCAACCAATAAAAGGTTCTGTAAGAAAATATTCACTCAACATGGTAAGCAAAGACTCTACCATCGTTTTATCTAAATTACAAGAACATGCTGGAGTGATAGGCGCATGCATGTTGGCACGCCATCATATTTTTGAATAACGCTCGTATTATATATACTCCCATAAAAAAAATCCATCACCGACCAAGCCGATGATGGATTTTTCACTATCTATAAATACCTGTCATTACAAAGGCATATTACCATGCTTCTTAGGCGGGTGAGAAACACTCTTGTTCTGAGTCATCTCCAATGCCTGAATCAGTTTGTATCGAGTATTCTTAGGAAGAATAATCTCATCAATATAACCTTGCTCGGCAGCACGATAAGGATTAGAGAACTTTTCCTTATACTCCTCTACAGCCTGAGCTTTCTCTTCAGGAGTCGATTTACGATACAAGATGTTTACAGCACCTTCGGCACCCATCACAGCAATCTCGGCAGTAGGATAAGAGAAGTTCACGTCGGAACCGATAGGCTTACTGTTCATTACAATATAAGCACCACCATACGCCTTACGGGTAATCACCGTAATCTTAGGCACAGTAGCTTCTGCATACGCATATACAATCTTCGCACCATGACGGATAATACCATTATGCTCCTGATCGCATCCCGGCAAGAATCCCGGAACGTCTACAAAAGTAACGATAGGAATATTGAAGCAGTCGCAGAAACGGATAAAACGAGATGCTTTGTCAGATGCATCAATATCGAGTACTCCTGCCAAGTAAGCCGGCTGATTGGCCACGATACCTACCGGACGGCCACCCAGACGGGCGAAACCTACCACCATGTTCTTGGCAAAATGAGGCATCACTTCAAAGAAATAATGTTCGTCGACTACCGGCTCAATGATATTCTTCATATCATACGGCATATTCGGGTCATCAGGAATCACATTCATCAACGACTCTTCCACACGACGAATGTCGTCTGAAGTAGACTGCATCGGAGCGTCTTCCATATTGTTTGAAGGCAAGAAACTGAGCAGTTCACGAATGCTCATCAAAGTTTCCTCTTCTGTTTCACAAAGGAAATGAGTCACCCCACTCTTGCTGCTGTGTGTATAAGCACCTCCCAATTCCTCCTTGTCCACTTCTTCATGAGTCACGGTCTTCACCACATCAGGACCAGTAATGAACATGTGGCTCTTTTCCTTCACCATAAAGATAAAGTCTGTCAAAGCAGGAGAATAGCAAGCACCTCCGGCACAAGGCCCCAAGATAGCCGAAATTTGAGGAATAACACCTGAAGCAATCGTGTTCTGGTAGAAGATAGAAGCATATCCAGAGATACTGCCCACACCTTCTTGTATACGCGCACCTCCCGAATCATTCAAGGCAATGACAGGAGCCCCGTTCTTCAGAGCCAACTCCTGCACCTTCACCACCTTTTTTGCCCCGGTAGCACTCAACGTACCACCATATACAGTAAAGTCATAAGCATATACATATACCAGACGCCCATCAATCTTACCATATCCACACACGATACCATCACCTGGAATATGATTTTTTTCCATACCGAAATCGGTGCAGTTATGCATCACCAACTTGTCGATTTCATTAAACGTACCCTTGTCGAGCAACATATCGATACGCTCACGGGCAGTCATGTGACCGTTGGCATGCTGTCTTTCCACACGCTCAACACCGCCACCTTGAGAAGCCAGTTTGTCCAGTTCCTCAAACTTCTTATATTGTTCAGCTGTTGTCATATTAATTAATCTTCTTTTACAATATCCAGCGTCATGATAACCTGATTACTGTTTACCGAGTCTCCCTCGCCAACCAGAATCTCCTTTACCACGCACTCACTGTTCACTTTATAGTTACTCTGCATCTTCATGGCTTCAATCACCACTACAATATCCCCTGCCTTGAGGTGGTCGCCCACCTTAACAGGAATCTTCACCACCTTGCCAGGCATTGGCGAAACAATCTTGTCTTGCTGTCTCTCCTCATTGCTCTTGCGCATACGCAAATACTTAGCCTGAGAGTCGATAATGTCAACATTGTACGACTGATAGTGAGCATTTACCGTATAGCTCTTTCCACCTTCTTTTCGAATCATTTCCGCATTATACGACTTACCATCGTGCAAGATGGAGCAGCTTCCGTTTTCAGCCATCACGATATCCACATCATAAGGCACTCCGTCAATAGTAAGCTGCACTTTGTTTCCTTCCTTGCTCACCAGGGAAACGTCGGCTATTCTGTCACCAATATGTATTTCCATTTCAGTTCTATTTAAATTGTTGTAGAAAGACCATCAAATACGCAACACACCTTTTTTCAGTCCAAACTCGCGCCAACGGCTGATAGGACGATTGTCGGATGCACCGGAATTGTTTTCCTCCAAATTCATCAGATAGTCGATGTATGCAGCAATCATTGCGATGTTCTCTGTTTCTTCTTCTTTCTTTCCGGCCCATTCGCGCAGCATATCCTGATGCTTAGGGATAAACAATGTATTGTAATGACCTTCCACAAAGTCAGGTACATTCATGATATGGCGTAAATAACCGATATTGGTTTTAAGCCCGGTAATCTTATATTCATACAACACACGGCGCATACGTTCGATAGCAAACTCACGGGTAGTAGCCCATACAATCAATTTACCAATCATCGGGTCGTAATAGATAGGAATTTCATAACTTTCGTACACGTAGCTGTCAATGCGCACACCAATGCCGTTCGGTTCCATCAGCTGGCGAATAACTCCAGGAGAAGGCATGAAGTTGTTTTCAGAATCTTCGGCGCAAATACGACATTCGATGGCATGTCCACGCTGTTTCAAGTCCTCCTGCTTGATGTGAAGCGGCTCGTTGTTTGCCACACGAAGCTGTTCTTTCACCAAGTCCACTCCCACCACTTCTTCAGTAATAGGATGTTCCACCTGCAAACGAGTGTTCATTTCAAGGAAATAGAAATTGCGGTGCTTGTCTACCAAGAATTCAATAGTACCCGCCCCCTTGTAGTGCACGGCCTTTGCAGCAGCTACGGCAGCGTCACCCATCTGCTTGCGGAGTTCATCTGTCACAAAAGGCGAAGGAGTTTCCTCTACGATTTTCTGATTGCGTCGCTGAATAGAACATTCACGTTCAAACAGATGAACGGCATTTCCATAGTTGTCTCCTAAAATCTGAAACTCGATATGATGAGGCTCTTCTACAAATTTTTCCAAATATACCGTATCGTCACCAAAAGACGACATTGATTCCGAACGGGCTGTGTTATAGGCTTCCTCCACTTCATCCACATGATGAATCAAGCGCATACCCTTACCTCCACCTCCCATTGAGGCTTTCAGCATCACCGGATAACCAATCTTGTTACAAATTTCTTTGGCTTCTTCCACACTCTGAAGCGGCTGCTCTGTACCTGGCACTACAGGCACACCTGCAGCAATCATCTGCTTACGAGCAGAAATCTTGTCGCCCATCGCATCCATCGTTTCCGGGTCTGGACCGATAAATATGATACCTTCTTCATGGCAGCGACGTGCAAATTCGGAATTCTCTGACAAGAAACCGTAACCCGGATGAATGGCATCTACTCCATGACGCTTAGCGGCCATGATTATTTTATCTATATTCAGATAACTCTCGCGAGAAGCAGCCGGTCCTATCAGGCAAGCCTCATCGGCATATAGTACGTGGCGTGCCGTTCTGTCGGCTTCTGAAAAGACAGCTACGGTACGGATTCCCATCTCACGACAAGAACGCATTACACGAACTGCTATTTCGCCACGGTTAGCGATCAATACTTTCTGTATCATGCTTTGTTTTTTAGTTATACTCTTGTTCTAGTCTGCACGTACTCATACGGCATTTTTTACCGGTCCGGCCGCTTATAAATTCAGCACACCGAAACCGAAACTGTGCAAAAATAGCAAAAAAAGAGATATACCTTCTACAAAATGTAAATTTTTAGGTTATAAAACATATTTTCCTCTCCTTAAATAGGGTTGTATCTGACAGAAAAATGCCATACTGCTAAAAATGCCAACTCCAACTTACAATTATCTGATTATTCAAGCTAATGGATATGCATCTCACTAAGGCAAAAAACACATGAAAAAGCACCTCGAAAAAATCATGCTGCCATTTTGAGAAAAATATATAATCATTTCACCGAAAATATACCGACATTCTATACAAAATATGCCGACACTCTACAAAAAATGTCGGCATATTCTACCTAAAACGACGGCATGATCTCAATATCCCCTTTTTATATAAGAAATTTCAAGACAAACAAGATAGCAAGAAGATACATACCGACAGACAATTTATGGAACTTCCCACAAATCATATTAATCAGCACATAGCTAAGCATCCCCAGTACAATACCGTCTGAAATGCTATAAGCCAACGGCATAAACAGCACACAGACAAAGGCCGGGATGGCTTCGGAATAGTCATTGAAATCAACCTTCTTGATAGAAGACATCATCATCAGCCCCACCAAGACCAGCACAGGTGCGGTGGCTGCCCCCGGAACTGCCAGGAAAAACGGCGCCAAGAAAAGCGACAGCAAGAGACAGACAGCTGTAACAAATGCAGTAAGCCCGCTGCGTCCGCCTTCGCCTACTCCAGAAGCACTTTCCACAAAAGTCGTGATGGTACTGGTTCCCAGCATCGCACCGGCAGTAGTACCAACCGCATCAACCAGAAAAGCCTGCTTCAAATGGGGTATTTTGCCGTCATCGGTCATCATGCCAGCCTTGGTAGTCACTCCCACCAAAGTGCCGATAGTATCAAACATATCTACAAACAAGAAAGTAAAAACCACCACTACCATCTCTTTAGTGAAGATAGACTCCCACTGGAACTGCCAGAAAATCGGCTCAATAGAAGGAGGAGTGCTCAACACCCCATCCAAATGGGTAATACCCATAGGGATACCGATAAGAGTAGTAATCAATAGACCAAACAGCAAAGCACCGCGCACTTTTCTAACAAGCAGCACCGAAGTAATCAACAGCCCTATCAAGGCCAGCAAAGCCGAACCGGAAGTAATCTTGCCCAAGCTGATTAAAGTAGCGTCGTTGTTGACAATCACTCCTGCATTCTGCAGACCAATGAAAGCAATAAACAGTCCGATACCTGCCCCTATAGCATTCTTCAAGGTCACCGGAAGCGCATCCACAATCTTCTCGCGGAGATTGGTCACCGTAAGCAAGATAAATATCAAACCTTCTATCAAGACAGCCGTAAGAGCAAACTGCCAGGTGTAACCCATAGTAAGACAGACAGTATAGGCAAAAAATGCATTCAAACCCATCCCCGGAGCCAATCCGAAAGGCAACTTGGCATAAAAAGCCATCAACAAGGTAGCAAAAGCAGAAGCAATGACAGTGGTGGTAAACAAAGCACCCTTGTCCATACCAGAAGCACTCAAAATGTTGGGGTGTACAGCCAAGATATAGGCCATTGTAAGAAAGGTAGTGATACCTGCCAGAATCTCAGTACGCACCCGTGTCACATTGCGGTCAAAACCAAAAAGTTTTTCTAACATAATTATAATGATAAAATTGATTGTTCTATTATAGATAAAATACAATGGGGCTATCCGCATCCGTCTACTCGCTGCCGATATCCCCATTACACCTTATTATATATTATATATAGCACCATCTTTAAATTAGAAGCTCCATTTCATGGCCAAAGTAGGAATGAAATAGAATCCGTCAAGCAGTGCAAAATTGTTGGTCATCTCCCATTCAGTTCCCACACTCAACTTGAAATCATCGCTCACACGCTTGAAGTTGTTCAGGTTTACCCAAAACTGAGGTTCGGTTATAAACACAAAATTGTGCTTATTGCCGTTGATGTCTAGATGTTTTTCACGCCAGAAATCAACAAAACCGCTAAAAGTATATTTACCTTGACAGAAATTCAAGTTCCAGTTACCAGTAAGCTGGAAGTTGTGAGGGCTAGAATTTCCCTTAATATATTTATAAAGGGCTTGCACTCCAAAAGTTTTTGAGAAGTCACCATTATGCCAGTTATATGCAGCACCCGCCAAACCTGCATGGTTGATGTAGTTCAAACCACCGTTGTACTCCACATGCAAAGCGAAAGGTGCTTCCCAGAATTTCAGCTGACGGCTAATCTCCCAATAAGCAGAAGCAACACCGTTACGCTTATAATCCATATCTATAAAAAAGAATGTGCTTCCCCATTTGTCAGCCTTAAACATTTCTACAGTAGTGGTAAGCAACGGACGTTCATCCAACGAATTATACATGGCACGTCCTAAATCATAATGAAACTGGATATTCTGTGCCTTGGCAACACTCGCCAAACAGCACGTCAGAAGTAATAATAAAAATGCTTTTTTCATTGAACCTAAATATGTTTTTAATGAATTGAGGTACAAAAGTACAAAAAACATGCTAAACAATATAATTTGTCATTATAAATATCTATTCCTATTGAATGATTGATATAAGTCAACAAATTGGTCCATTTATCAAAAAATATGCTTTAAAACATATTTCGAAACAAAAAAAGATATACCTTTGCATTGTGTTTAAAAAACAGGTAAAAAGATTAATTAAGGTATAACAAAGTTTTCAAGGAATTTCAACAGCCCTCCGTGAGGAGCGCCTAGAAGATTAAAATTCAAACAAAAACGGCACTAGTATAGTGCCTAGATTTAATTATTAATTTATAAAAGAAAGGATAACATTATGAAAAAGTTTAAAAGTTTTTTACACAGAATCGCTAATGCAGATCCGATGATCTGGGGTTATGTAATGCTTAATCCAACTATTGGCAACAAACAACAAGCTAAAAAATAAAAGTTTTAGCTTTTGACTTGAAAATCATGCGCAATGCATAATCAATAATCAGAAAGGAAATCTCTATGGAGGTTTCCTTTCTGCATTTCTCCCCCCACTAACTCATTTTACACCAACTTCACCTTAAAAAAGAGCCAACTTCATTTCTATAAGTATAAGATATGAAGATTTTTTAGTATCTTTAACCTCTAAAAAATAACACATGGTCCAAAATCTCATAGACCCGAATAATATGGAGTTTCAAAATGCCTTGAAACTTATACAATATACCCGACAATCGGTATTCCTTACCGGAAAGGCGGGTACGGGTAAGTCTACCTTCTTGCGCCATGTGTGTGAAACAACCAAGAAGAAATATGTGGTACTCGCACCTACAGGCATCGCCGCCATCAATGCAGGTGGAAGTACACTGCACAGTTTCTTCAAACTTCCGTTTCACCCGCTGCTACCCGACGACCCCAACTTTAGTTTGAAAGGCGGCAAGCTGCATGACTTCCTGAAATATTCGTCCGACCATCGAAAGCTCATCAAGAACATCGAATTGATTATCATTGATGAAATCTCTATGGTGCGTGCCGACATCATTGACTTCATCGACAGGGTGCTGAGAGTCTACTCGCAAAATATGAGAGAGCCCTTTGGAGGGAAACAACTCCTGCTTGTAGGCGACGTATTCCAGTTGGAACCTGTGGTAAAAAGTGACGAGCGGGAAATCATCAACCGCTTTTACCCTAACCCGTATTTCTTTTCAGCCAGAGTCTTTCAAGAAATAGAACTGGTGGCCATCGAACTGAACAAGGTGTACCGACAAACCGACAAGGTTTTTGTAGGGGTGCTTGACCATATACGTACCAACATGGTGAGCAATGCAGACCTGCAACTGCTCAACACACGACTGAACGCTCCTGTTACTTCGAACGAAACTGACATGTATATCACACTGGCTACTCGAAGAGATACCGTAGACCATATCAACGAACAGAAACTGGCGGAACTTCCTGGAGATGCACTCCTATTGAAAGGGGATATTCATGGGGATTTTCCTGAGCACAGCTTACCTACCCTCATGGAACTGACTGTGAAACCGGGAGCGCAAATCATCTTCATCAAGAACGACATGGACAAACGATGGGTAAACGGAACAATCGGAACCATTGCCGGAATAGACAAGGAGGGTGTCATCTATGTCAGGACTGAAGATGGAAAAGAATATGACGTGAAACAGGAGAACTGGAGAAATATCCGCTACAAATATAATGAAGAGGAGAAAAAAATAGAAGAAGAAGAACTGGGCACTTTCACCCAATATCCTATTCGGCTGGCTTGGGCCATCACCGTACACAAAAGCCAAGGTCTTACCTTCAGCCGAGTAGTCATCGACTTTACCGGAGGAGTATTTGCCGGAGGACAGGCTTATGTGGCACTGAGCCGCTGCACCTCGCTAGAAGGTATCTGTATGAAACGCCCAATCTCCAGAGGAGATATCTTTGTAAGACCGGAAATCATCGGATTCTCACAACGTTTCAACAGTTCTCAAGCCATGGAGCGCACTATGAAACAGGCACAAGCCGACATTCAGTATGCGGCCGCCGTAAAAGCATTCAACAGTGGCAATTTTGAAGAATTCATCCTTCAGTTCTTCAAAGCCATCCATTCTAGATATGATATAGAAAAGCCTTTACAGCAACGATTCATACGGCGCAAACTGGGCGTCATCAACAAGCTGAAAGAGGAGAATAAAAAACTTCTGGAGAGAATGGAGCAGCAAAAGAAGAACCTGCAGAAATATGCACATGAATATTATCTGATGGGAAATGAATGTGTGACTCAAATGCACGATTCACGGGCTGCACTGGCCAACTACAACAAAGCCATCGAGTTATGGCCAGAATATGTGGATGCATGGGTGAGAAAGGGAGTCACTCTCTTTAACGACCACCATACAGAGGAAGCGGAAAAATGCCTGAACCATGCTGTTGAACTCCGCCCGATGGAGTTTAAGGCTCTTTATAACCGCGGAAAACTGCGCTTGCACACCGACAACCTAGAAGGAGCTATAGCCGACTTTGACAAGGCCACTACGGTAAAGCCTCAACATGCCGGTGCACATGAATTCTTTGGTAAAGCACTGGAAAGAAGCGGAAAGGAGACAGAAGCAGCCTTGCAATATAAACTGGCTGAAATCCTCAAGGAACAAAAAAGAAAAAAAGAAAATAAAGAAGAATAACAATATGTTACAAAAACTATATCTCAAAAATAATAACCTCAACGAATTGCAGCGCATTGTTGACTTGCTCAACAACGGCGGAATTATCATCTATCCTACCGATACGATGTATGCCATAGGTTGCCATGCCTTAAAAGAACGACCGATAGAACGTATCTGCAAACTAAAAGGGGTTGATCCTAAAAAGAAAAGTCTGGCCATTATTTGCAACGACCTGAGCAATATAAGCGAATATGCACAGATAGACAACCCGACTTTCAAACTGATGAAACGTAACCTGCCAGGGGCTTTCACCTTTATCTTGAAAGCCAACAGCCGGCTGCCTAAAATCTTCAGAAACCGCAAGGAGGTGGGAATCCGAATTCCGGACCATCCTATCATACGGGAGATTTGCCAAATGCTGGAAGCTCCTATACTGACTACCACCCTCCCTTGGGATAAAGATGAGGAGGTAGAATATATCACTAATCCGGAACTGATAGAAGAGAAGTTCGGCAAAGCGGCCGATTTGGTAATCGACGGCGGTATAGGAGGTATGGAACCTTCTACTATAGTAGACTGCAGCGAAGGGGAGGCAACCATCATCCGACAAGGAAAAGGAATTTTAAATCTATAATTTTTTTAATTTTTATTATTATGCTACTAACAGTTTTAAACGCAGCATCAGTCAATTTTGAACAGCTGCTTGGCCGACTAATCGATTGGGGAGTAGATGCTGGAAAAAGCATCATCGGAGCTATCATCATCTATGTGGTAGGACGATTTATCATTAAACAAATCAACTCACTGCTTAACAAATTGTGGAACAAGAGAAAACTGGAAATCAGTGTACGTACCTTCTTGGGCAGCTTGATTAATCTGTTGCTAAACTTGGTATTGCTCTTTGCCATCATCAGCAAATTGGGCGTGGAAACTACCAGCCTTGCCGCACTTTTGGCTTCTGCCGGTGTTGCCATCGGTATGGCTCTGTCTGGAAACCTGTCAAACTTTGCAGGCGGACTGATTATCCTTATCTTCAAGCCTTTCAAAGTGGGCGACTTTATTGATGCGCCTAACGGTACCAGCGGTATTGTAAAGGAAATCCAGATTTTCCATACTATCATCACATTGCTGGACAACCGTACCGTATTTATCCCTAACGGAACCTTGAGCAGCAGCGCCATCACCAACTATAGCCGTCAGGACATGCGCCGCGCTGAATGGACTTTCGGTGTAGAATATGGAGAAGACTACGAACGCGTGAAAGAGGTGCTGGAACGTATCATTGCAGCAGATACACGTATCTTGAAAAACCCTGCCCACTTCATTGGCTTGAGCTCACTGTCTGCCAGCAGTGTGGATATCAAGGTAAGAGCATGGACAAAGGTAGAAGACTACTGGGATGTGTACTTCGACTTGAACAAGACTGTATATGAAACCTTCAACAAGGAAGGTATCGGATTCCCATTCCCACAGCTCACTGTTCATCAGGCAAAAAACTAATAGAATCATCTATTGCATAAAAAAAAGAATCTCCTTACGCTTACAGCCTACTGACTAAAGCGCAAGGAGATTTTTTACAATTACCTAGAAGCTATCAGTTATTTTCTTTCAGGCGTGCAGCCATTGCTCGAGCCAATTCTCTTGCTTGAGTTTCATTGTCCGCTTTCATGCTCTGCTTCATTTCAACCGGACTGCCAACCACTTCGAATTTCAGTTTTTCTGTAAACTCGCCCAATTTCTTCACTGCAGCGCTCGCCCAAGTAAAAGAACCGAAATAGCCAATCATACGATTTTTCATCTCACGGGCAGTCACCTTGTTCAACAAGGCTTCCATTTCCGGATAAAGATTCATGTTATAAGTAGTACAGCCCACAATCAGACCTTTATATCTGAAAATATCGGAAAGAATATAAGAATGGTGTGTATGAGATACGTTATACATCACCACATTCTTGATGCCCTGAAGACTCAGCTCTTCAGCTATCACCTCTGCCATTTCCTCGGTATTGCCATACATGGTTCCATAGGCTACTACCACTCCTTCTTCACCTTCGTAACGGCTCCAGCGGTCGTACAAAGAAACCACTTCCTGAATCTTTTCTTCCCAAACTGGTCCGTGGGTAGGACAAATCATACGAATATCCAAACCGCCACACTTCTGTAATGCTTTCTGTACCGGATTACCGAATTTGCCTACAATATTTGAATAGTAACGACGCATTTCATCCCAATAGACGTCTGTATTGATATTCTTGTCTACACAGCCTCCATTCAAAGTTCCGAAGCATCCAAAAGCATCTCCCGAAAACAAGAAACCTTCAGTTTCATCAAAAGTAACCATTGTTTCCGGCCAGTGCACCATAGGAATCAGATAAAAGCGCAGACTATGATGCCCCAGTTTCAAGGAGTCGCCTTCAGCTACCACCAAACGCTCTCCTCCCACACCATAATATCCGTCTACCATATCGAAAGTCTTCTTGTTTCCTACCAACACGACATCTGGATAATACTGCTTAATCAAAGAGATAGAACCAGAATGGTCTGGCTCCATATGGTTGATAATCAAATAATCAATTTTACGGTCACCGATGATATTCTTAATCTTTTTCAGATACACTTCAAAAAATGCAACGTCTACAGTATCTACCAACGCCACCTTTTCTTCATCAGCTATCAGATATGAATTATAAGACACCCCGTAAGGCAATGGCCATAAATTTTCAAACAAAGCCTTTGTACGGTCGTTCACACCTACATAATGTACTTTTCCTTTCAATTCCATTTTGATACGTAATATTTAAGTTATACTATATTATATTTCTTTCCCTGCCAAGCATCACGCTCTACCATCCTTTTCTTCACCCGGGCGGTAAACTCATGGTTCTTCAATCCCCAGTCGGGCGCAATGAGCAACTCTTTAGGCGACTGTGAGACAAACCGCTCCAAAACCATATCCGGACGAATATGTTCCACGTAATCTATCACCAAATCAATATACTCATCGGCTGTAAAAATATGAAAATCAGTGGGGTCCAGCTCGTATTCATGAGCCATGCGAGTTCCTTTTATCAATTGCAACTGATGTATTTTCAAGGTAGTGAGCGGAAGTTGAGACAAGGTAGCTGCCTGCTGCATCAGTTCTTCCCGCCCCTCTCCTGGCAATCCGAGAATGACATGTCCTCCAGTAAGAATACCACGGGCGACAGTACGTTCTACCGCATCACGGGTACATGCAAAATGGTGCCCACGGTTGATACGCATCAATGTGGCATCATCTGTACTCTCAATGCCATACTCCACCATGAGGAAAGTGTTTTTCGCAAGCCCCTCCAAATAGTCCAGCAAATCATCAGGCATACAGTCAGGACGTGTACCGATTACCAGCCCCACTACCCCATCTACCTCCAATGCCTCCTCATACATGCGCTTCAAGTTCTCCAATTCCCCATAAGTATTGGTATAAGCCTGAAAATATGCGAGGTATTTCATCTGAGGATATTTACGAGAGAAGAATTGCTTGCCTTCCTCCAACTGTACTCTTACAGTCTTTTCGGTACGACAATAGGCCGGATTGAATGTCTGGTTATTGCAATAAGTACACCCTCCAAACCCTTTTACTCCATCACGGTTGGGACAAGTAAATCCTGCATTAACCGACAACTTCTGTACCTTGTAAGGAAAGTGACGAGACATGAAGGTGGAAAAATCGTTATATCGCAGTTTATTATCCATATACAATTTTAAAATGTATACAAAGATAATAGTATTTTTTGAAACTGCCGAAAGATTCAAATGGGATGATACCCCACAAACTTCCAATTTATAAATAATTACAATTAGAAATGTATTTTGTAAAAATAGCTTTTACCACTTAAAAGGAAAGGTCTCTCCAACTTCTTGTCATGAAGCCAAAGAGACCTTGCTGGTTATACTTATATCTGAAAATTACCAAATATTCACTCGCTTTTCAGGAGCCACATACAGAGGAGCCTTTTCTGTGATATGGAATGCATCATACCATGCCTGAATATGTGGCAAAGCACCATTTACGCGCCATTCTCCCAAAGCATGAGGATCTGATTTAGTACGCGCACGGATATCCTCTTCACGGATATTGCCAGCCCATACATTAGCATAAGCCAAGAAGAAACGCTGTTCTGGAGTGAATCCATCTTCTTCTTTCAATGGATTTTCAGCTACAGCCTTCTGGTATGCCAGATAAGAGACCTGCAAACCTCCATGGTCTGCCAAATTCTCTCCCAATGTCAACTTACCGTTACATTTAAGTCCTGGCAACACTTCTATATTTCCAAAGAAATCTTCCATCACCTTGGTACGCGCTTCAAAACGTGCAGCGTCTTCCGGAGCCCACCAGTAAGTCAGATTACCATTCTTATCGAACTGACGGCCCTGGTCATCGAATCCGTGAGTCATTTCATGACCAATAACCACACCGATGGCACCATAGTTGAAAGCATCGTCTGCATTCATATCAAAGAAAGGATACTGCAAGATACCGGCAGGAAAACAGATTTCATTTGTAGTAGGATTGTAATATGCATTGATTGTCTGAGGAGTCATCAACCATTCATCCTTGTCAACCGGCTTGCCCAAACGAGCATACATATCATCCAATCCCCACTTGCTGGCACGGCACATATTAGCCCAGTAAGAATCTTTCTTGATTTCCAATTTTGAATAGTCTTTCCACTTGTCTGGATAACCCACTTTCACATGGAAAGCATTCAGTTTTTCCAATGCTTTCACTTTGGTGCTATCACTCATCCAGTCCTGAGCCTGAATGCGTTCACCCAAAGCAACCTGCAAGTTCTTCACCAGTTTCTGCATACGTTCTTTAGCTGCTGCAGGGAAGTACTTCTCTACATACATCTGGCCTACAGCTTCACCCAATGTGTTTTCTACTGCCGATACCGCACGTTTCCATCTTGGAGAATTTACCTGACGACCAGAAAGCACCTTTCCGTAGAAATCAAAACGAGCAGCAACAAAATCATCACTCAAGGTAGAAGCTGCCGCATCAAGCAAGTTGTACTGCATATAAGAAATGTGCTTAGACACAGGAAGTGTATTAAGCAAATTCTCTACAGCCTTAATCGGCTCAATCTGACATACGTTCAATTCCGCAAACTGTGCCACACCAAGTCCTTTCAGGTAAGTGTTCCAGTCAATACCTGGGAATGTCTTCACAAACTGGTCGAACGACATCTTGTGATAATTTGCTTCTGGATCACGCTGCTGCACTGCGCTGAATGATTCTTTAGCAATAGCAGTTTCAATTTCCATTACATCTGCCATCTTCTGCTGAGCCTCTGCTTCTGAACATCCAGCCAACACAAACAATTTAGCAATGTATTTCTTGTAATTCTCACGAATATTTACGGTAACATCATCATTGTCCAGATAATATTCTTTCTCGCCCAAGTTAATGCCCGACTGCGCAATCTGGAAGATATTCATATCGCTATTCTTTGAATCAGCATAAACATAACTAGAGAAATAAGTACCTACTCCACAATTCAAGAGTTCCACCATCATAGGCACTAACTCACTCTTGTCTTTCAGCCCTGCAATCTTATCCAACTGTGCTTTTACCGGTGCAATACCTTGTTCGTTACGAGCTATGCTGTCCATAGCCAAGTTATACAAATCACCAATTTTCTGTCCCAAGCTGCCTGCTGGATTTTCTTTTGCAGCCATATCCTCAATCAGTTCCAACAACTGCTTGCGGTTATTTTCAATCAGCATATCAAAAGTTCCATAACGAGAGTACTCGTCAGTAAGCGGATTGTTTTTCATCCATCCGCCACATGCATAACGATAAAAATCAGTTCCTACTGCTACGGTAGTATCCAAGTTAGCCAGTTCAATACCTGTTGTATTGTGCGCTTCTTTACCACCAAAACATCCTACCATTGTAGTTGCCATTACAGCCAATGCTACAAAATGTTTCTTTTTCATATTCAATAATTTAATTAATAGTCTTTTTAATCTAAAAATCTGTCTGGATTACTGCATTTCTTCTAGCTCCAATGACAAGGTTTCCCATTCCTCTTCCACATCGGATATCTGCTTCTTTAAACCTTGATAAACTTCATATAGCTTCATGTCCGAAGCACCTTCAAGAGTTGCCATCTTAGCTTCTACCTGCCTCATCTCCTCTTCCAAGCGAGCAATACGATTTTCACAGTCGGCAATCTGCTTCTCCAGCTTACGTACTTTCTTATTCTGCTCTTTCTGAGCTTCGTACGACAATTTATTTTCTGTCAAAGGCTGTTCTTGTAGCTTTTCTTTTTGTCCTGAAGGCGATTGAGTGAGCTGAAGTTCATTCAGACTTTCCATCTGTTTCTTCTGCAAGAAATCATAAATACCTCCGATGTGCTCTCTTACCAATCCGCCACCAAATTCATAAACCTTCGTTACAAGTCCATCCAAAAATTCACGGTCATGAGAGACCACAATAACCGTTCCGTCAAACTCCTTAATCGCATCTTTTAATACATCTTTGGAACGCATATCCAAGTGATTGGTCGGCTCATCCAGAATCAGGAAATTCACTGGTTCCAGCAACAACTTAATCATAGCCAAACGACTTCTTTCTCCTCCCGAAAGCACCTTCACCTTCTTGTCTGAAGCCTCTCCGCCAAACATGAATGCTCCCAAAATATCACGGATACGAAGACGGATATCTCCTTGCGCCACTCTATCAATAGTATCGAACACCGTTAGGTTATCATCGAGCAACTGCGCCTGGTTCTGTGCAAAATATCCAATCTGCACATTATGTCCAATCACCAGTTTCCCTTCATAAGGAATCTGGTCCATGATACACTTTACCAGCGTCGACTTTCCTTCGCCGTTTTTTCCTACAAAAGCAACTTTCTCACCACGATTAATCGTTAAATCCACATCATGAAAAACTGTATGCTCACCATAAGCTTTCTTCACGCCTTCACAAATGACTGGATAATTTCCCGAACGCATTGCCGGCGCAAATTTCAAACGCAATGTAGCCGTATCTTCCTGGTCAACTTCTATCGGGACAATTTTCTCCAACTGCTTGATGCGGCTTTGCACCTGCACCGCCTTAGTAGCTTTATACCGGAAACGCTCAATAAAATCTTCGGTTTCCTTTATTTCCTTCTGCTGATTCTCGTATGCACGAAGCTGCTGTTCACGACGCTCTTTACGAAGAACCACAAACTCATCATAAGATACTTTGTAATCGTAAGCCCGCCCACAAGAAATCTCTATCGTACGATTAGTAACGTTGTTGATAAACGCACGGTCATGGCTCACCAAGACCACTGCTCCCGAACTGACTTTCAAGAAGTTTTCCAGCCATTGAATACTTTCAATATCCAAATGGTTAGTAGGCTCATCCAGCAATAACACATCCGGTCTGCGAAGAAGCAACTTAGCCAATTCGATTCGCATTCTCCATCCTCCACTGAACTCACTGGTAGGCCGTTCAAAGTCAGAACGGTTAAATCCCAATCCGGTAAGTGTACGTTCTATTTCAGCCTTATAATTAGTACCTCCCATCATCAAGAAACGTTCATTCTCATGTGTGAAACTGTCAATCAGTTCATGATAACTTTCCGATTCATAATCGGTACGGTCAGCCAGTTCCTGATTCATTTTCGCCAGTTTGTCCTGCAGTTCGAAAATATGTTCGAATGCCATTTCAGCCTCAGCCATCACGGTCCGAGTATCACTCAGTATCATCACCTGCGGAAGATAGCCGATAGTTATGCCACGCTGCACCGCCACCACTCCCGCCGTAGGCTGCTGAAGTCCGGAAAGAATTTTCAGCATAGTCGACTTTCCTGCTCCATTCTTACCAACCAGAGCAATGCGGTCTTTACGGTTTATCACAAAAGAAACATCCTGAAAGAGAGGAGTTACTCCAAATTCAACTTTTAGCCCTTCTACTGAAATCATAAATAAAGAATGTAAATTTCACATATATCTCTCAGACAGCACCTCAAACGACAAGCGCACCATGCCTTGTCTAGCTGCCACTTTATAGAAAATGAAGGATCCGGTAAGCATACACAATGATGCATACAAGACCCTTCATCCTAATTACATACCCTCCAATTCAAGGGTTTCAAATTCCATTATCATCTGCTCCATTATTTCAGTAATATTCCTCCGTCCATAATAGAGCCACACAATCAGCAGGATTATTTTTCAGTGTAACGTTCGATAGTCTGCTCACGGTCCGGTCCTACTGAAACAATCTTCACCGGAGTTCCAAGTTGTTCTTCCAAGAATGAGATGTACGCGTTGAACTCTTCTGGGAATTCATCTTCACTAGTCATCTTGGTCATATCTGTTTTCCATCCTGGCATTTCCACGTAAACAGGTTCTACCCCTTCAGTGATATCGTATGGGAAATAATCAATTTCCTCGCCATTCATCTTATAAGCCACACAAGCCTTGATAGAATCAAAAGCATCCAACACGTCACTCTTCATCAAGATAAGCTGAGTCACCCCATTTACCATGATAGAGTAGCGCAGCGCTACCAAGTCAACCCATCCGCAACGACGCTCACGTCCGGTAACAGCACCATATTCGTGACCCAATGCACGAATCGTCTTTCCGGTTTCATCAAACAATTCTGTAGGGAAAGGACCTGCACCGACACGAGTACAGTAAGCTTTCATGATACCGTAAACTTCGCCAATCTTATTAGGGCCAAGTCCCAATCCGGTACAAGCACCTGCACAAATAGTATTTGAAGAAGTAACGAATGGATAAGAGCCGAAGTCCACATCAAGCATAGTACCCTGTGCACCTTCACATAACACACTCTTACCGTCCTTCAACAGGTTATTGATTTCATGTTCGCTGTCAACCAAATGGAATGTGCGCAAATATTCAATACCTTCCAGCCACTGTTTTTCAAGTTCAGTGATGTCATATTCATAGTTCAAGCTCTTCAGAATCTGTTCGTGACGAGCTTTTGCTGCAGCATATTTTTCTTCAAAATGACAAAGGATATCACCTACACGCAATCCTGTACGGCTTACCTTATCTGTATAAGTAGGACCGATACCCTTACCAGTAGTACCAACCTTTGCATCTCCCTTAGCAGCTTCATAAGCTGCATCCAAGATACGGTGAGTAGGCAATATAAGATGAGCTTTCTTAGAAATGTGCAAACGTTCCTTTAATGGATGTCCACTTGCTTCAAGAGCTTCAGCCTCAGCCTTAAACAAAGAAGGGTCAAGCACCACACCATTACCAATAATATTTACCTTATTTCCCTGGAAAATTCCCGAAGGGATAGAGCGGAGTACATATTTCTGTCCTTCAAACTCCAATGTATGACCAGCATTAGGTCCTCCCTGGAAACGGGCAACAACATCGTAACGTGGAGTCAATACATCGACTACTTTACCTTTACCTTCATCGCCCCACTGCAAACCTAGCAAAACGTCTACTTTCATGTTTCTCTATATTTTATAAAAATCTATTTAGTCTTTTTCTTCTTCGCTACCATGCACTTGCTGCACAATCCATAAATATACAAGGAATAATGCGACACATGAAATCCCCTGAGTTTAGTATTGGCAATAGCCTGCTTCAAAGCTTCGTCTTCAAATTCCGAAACTTTGCCACAGGAAGTACAAATCATATGATGATGAGTTTCATTGTTATACGAACGCTCATACTGCGATGTGTTTCCAAACTGATGCTTGATGACCAGTCCTGCATCTATCAGCAATATAATCGTATTATAGAGTGTAGCACGGCTGACACGGAACTTTTCCTTTTCAGCCATATATGAATACAAGGTATCGACATCAAAATGCCCCTTAATGGAATAGATAGTTTCAAGTATAGCATACCGTTCAGGCGTCTTGCGATGCCCGTTCTTCTGCAGGTAGTCTGTCAGAATCTGCTTTACCTTATCCTTTATCTGTTCATCCATCAGGTAATCCATTTGAGTGTCAAAATTACTCTTTATTTGTGTAAACCAAAAAAATTACGACAATTAAATTCTATCCAAGTGGTTATTTTCAATCAAAATTCAATATCAGCCTTGATTTCGTCTATCAACAAACGAATTTCCGGCATGGCATTTTTGTTGATAATACCCAACTGCTTGCTCAAATTCTTACGGTTTTCACGTGCCTGCAAACCAAACTTGCGCAAAGACAGGGCAGCGGCTTTACGTACAGCCAGCGACTCATCTTCCAGTGCCGCCAAGGCTTGGTCTAAGAATTCAGCCTCCGCACGCTCATTCAACTTCATCCCCTTCATCAGAAGGCGGGCCATCAACATAAAGCCACACAACTGGAAATATTCTCTTTCATCTGCCATCCAGCAGAACACCACTTCGGATGCATAAGGCAAATGCTGAAAAAGATTCATCACAGTATATTCCGCCAGTTCCGGATAGTGCATGTCTTCTATCCATATCTCTGCTATTTCTTTATAATAGGTATCGGTCGGCTGCAACAAAGTAGCCATAATTTTACACTCACGGATATTTTCTTTCCACAAAGCCTGAGCCAAATCATGGTCTTTGGGATATTTCTCTGAAATCTCCTTGATACGAGGATACTCTATCCCAAAGTTCAGCTTATACTGCATCCCCTTATCACGCATACTTTGAGACACCACTCCATTCATAAACAAACGGAACTGCGCCTTCATGTCACGAATTATATCATGTGTATTTTCCATCTTTCAACTATTTATCTTATATATGTTATAATTGTTCATAGACTGTCACCAATACTTGCCACTATCTATCTTCTCTCAATCCATAAAAATGACCGAGAATAGCTACAAAAATAACAATTTATTCTTAAAAGACCACTTTATCCCCCAAAAAGAATCCGGCAAGAAATCGTATGACAGACCTCTTGCCGGATGCTTAATTTTATGTATCTCTTTACAGGTTAGCATAGTCACGACTATAACGTAACATCTGCTCTGCGTACCCTTCATCATAAGAAACTGTCACATCCGTAATATGGCCTTCCTTGTCGGTCACTGCCGTATATACCGGATTGACAAATCCCTTATATGGTGCCAGATTCAATTTACGATAACGTTCCAGCACTTCTGTATGCAACTGAGCATCAACCTGTACTCCATATTGCTCTACCAGCAAACGGGCCGCTTCATAATCACCTTCGCTCTTGATTCGTTGAATTTCCGCCAAAAGTTCACCAAAAAGCACACGCAGTTTCACATAATCGTTTACACGCACATAACTCTTTCCGTCTACTTTCACAATTTCCACCACTTTATCGGCACTGCCATGTTCCAATGCCCACTGAGCAATCAGCTGCCGGTTGCGCATGTGCGCTTCCTCAATGTTACATCCCGGCTCAATACGCACCAACTGAGTCATCAGCCCGTTCATCATATATCTATAATACTCCGCTTTATAAGCCTCTGCGTCAGGAGTCAACCTCAGTTCCACCAACTTGGCATCCGGCAAGTAATACAACCCGAAAAGGTCGGCTCTGGCTTCTTCCACAGTAGAACCGTATGCCTTCAATGCATCGGGGTCTACCCCCGGAAGCTGTTTACCCGAGCCATGTCCTAAGCATTCATGCAAATCTGTATGCAAATCATCTGTAATATCAGCATAACGGTCCATCAGCTCCACCTCTTTATCACTATAGGCAAATTCCTGACGGAACCCATTTCCACGTGCAGCCTTACTGTATGCATCAGTCAGATTACCTATTGTAACCGACTTAGAACCATGTTCGCTTCTAATCCAGTTGGAGTTAGGGAGATTAATCCCTATGGCACTGGCCGGATATAAATCACCAGCCAAGACAGCAGCAGTGATGACCTTTGCCGAAACCCCTTTTACCTTTTCCTTCTTAAAACGGCTCTCTACCGGAGAATGGTCTTCAAACCACTGAGCATTTGCACTGAAAGTTTCAGTGCGATGAGTAGCCTCCAAATCCTTGAAGTTGACGATAGACTCCCAACTTGCCTTCAGTCCCAAAGGGTCGCCATAGCTTTCTATGAATCCATTTACAAAATCCACCCGCGACTCAACATCCTTCAGCCAAGCAATAGAATAATCGTCAAACAATTTCAAGTCGCCGCTGCGATAAAACTCAACCAGCAAGGCTATCACCTTACGCTGCGCTTCATTCTCTGCAACACCCTTCGCCTTTTCCAACCAGCCGATAATCTTCTCAATGGCAGCCGAATACATTCCGCCTACCTTCCATACTTCTTCCTGCAGTATTCCATCCTTCTTCACCAGCCTGCTGTTCATCCCATGCATCATCGGGCGAAGCGGGTCGTCGGCCTCTTTTCTTGCAGCATAAAATGCTTCAGCTTCCTCCTGAGTTACCCCCTCATAATAGTTGGCGGCAGAAGTCACCACCAAATCTTCACCATCTGCCTGATTCACACGCTTCGACTTTATTTCCGGATTAAAAATCAGCGGGAACAGCTTGTCACACATCTCCTGCAAGGTTTCCCCGTCTTTCATAGGAAGGAAAGCCTCATCAACAGCAGCCAAGACACCGGTCAAATAGTCTTCAGAAAAAACCGGCAAAAATTTATCACACGAATAATGATGACAATACTTCGGTAAATTTTTACCGATAAATTAAAATAAAACATAGAATCGGCATAATCCGGTTCAAAAATATATTCAAGAGATCATTG
>RCNI01000356.1_pt1 | contig 29029 bp, 35 predicted proteins | sample 2041151 | NCBI WGS metagenome assembly RCNI01 (sample SAMN09708214, study PRJNA481090) | feces metagenome | isolation source: feces | place: Antarctica: Albino Rookery
GGTTCAAATCCGGACGTCGCCTCTTTTTTTTATTTTTTCTCTTTTCAAATTCAAAAAAATATAATACACTATTGCGAATAATTAAATTGAGGAAATTTATGCGGGTTTATATTGTATTACCATTTTTACTTCTTTTTTCTGTTTTTGTTCAAGCATCAGAAAAGGCATGCCCTTCTTGTGATTTTGTTATCACGGAAAAATCAGTAAACATTAATAACTGTAATAAATATACAAAATACTTTTTTGAAAATAAAAAAATAGGTAAATCCTATGAACAATTTGCTGCTTATTTTGTCCCAAATCATACATATGCTGAATTTTGGAAAAGGTATCTGCCTGATTCTAATGAAAAATATGCTGTTGATAAAAAATATGTAGATGGTGCATTTGTTTCTATGTTTTATGAAATAATACCTAAAAAAATCCATATTAAAGAAGGCAAAAAAGCAAATATAGAAATGGTAGTAGATAATGAACGTTACTATTTTCAATTAAAAGAAGTGGAAAAAGGCACAGAAATTTCTGAGTGTTATACAATTAATAAATAAGTTTGTAAGAAATATGTAATATAAATATCAGACTGTTTATATTGCAAATAATACATGATAAAATCATTTTTAACAAGGAGAATTAAATGAGAAAATTATTATTATTGTTGCCTGTTTTACTATTTGTAATAGCAGGTTGTAATCAAGCAGGCCAAAAAGCAGACCTTTCAGAGCTGAAAAAAAATCTTCAGACTTATGAAGGTAAAGAAAGCACAGTAGAAGTTACTGAATTAGAAGATTTAAGCAGTGAACTTCCAGGATTTTCTTTTGTAAACATTAAAGTAAGTAAAGATAACGTTACATCTAAAGATGTATTTGCTATTACTAACGGAAGATTTATTGTAGAATCAGATATTGATACTAGAGATATGAGTTCTCTTGATGCATTTTTAAGATATAAACACGATAAAAACGTGCAGCAACTTGATGTATCAAAATTAACTTTTGTATCAGGCAATAAAGATTCTAAAAATATTATTGTAGAAGTTACAGATTTTCAATGTCCATACTGTAACCTTGCTAACGATTTTATAAAAGAACAATTAAAAGATAAAAAGGACTATGCTTTATATATTATGCATAACCCTTTAACAGAGATGCACCCAAGCGCACAAATTATGGCACAAATTTATGAAGCAGGTAAATTATTAAATCATGATTTTAAAGACGATCTTTTTAAATCTGATTACATTACAGAATTAGAAAACAAAGCTAAAGCACTGCAGGATAAAGGTGTTACTCTTGACCGTGAAAAAGTTGAAAAACTTGTGGAAGAAGTAAACCATAAAATTGTAGAAGATTTTGCTGCTAAAACAACAGACGCTGCAAAATTTAAAGAGTTAGTTAATTCTGACGAAGTAAAATCTAAAGTTCAAAATTGTAAAGATACAGCTAACACTTTAGGTGTGGGTGGTTCTACACCATCATTTTTCATAAATGGTAAAAATGTAGCATCATTTAACCCGCCATTACTAACAAAAATACTTTCAACTATAAAATAATTATTGATTTTATATTATAATCAGCCCCTGTATTATGTTAATGCAGGGGTATTTTATTATTAATTTTCTTAATATATTAACTTGTAAAAATAATAAATTTCTAGTAAAATAATCCAAATAGTTTTTAAGGATATATTATGGCTTTTATAAAAAAACTTGCCCCGGAAGTAGCATCTAAAATTGCAGCGGGAGAAGTGGTAGAAAAACCTTACAATGTGGTAAAAGAATTAATAGAAAATTCATGTGATGCTAATGCTAAAAAAATAGTGGTAGAAATAGCAAACGGCGGGCTGAATTTAATTAAAATTACAGATGACGGCGACGGTATTGAAAAAGAAGATATGCCCCTTGCCTTAGAACGTTTTGCAACCAGCAAGGCAGAAAGTGTGGAAGATGTTTATTCTGCAGGCACTTTCGGATTTAGAGGGGAGGCACTTGCTGCCATTTCTTCTGTAAGTGATTTTAAATTAACAAGCGGCAGAGATAATAAAGCATATGAAATAAGCTGCAGTTTTGGGGAAACAGGTCAGGTGCGTCCTGCTGCTGCTATAAAAGGCACTATTATAGAAGCTGCAAGGCTTTTTGAAAACCTGCCTGCAAGACGTAAGTTTTTAAAAAGTTCTAGAAGTTTAGAAAGTGAAATATTAAAATTAATAAAACATTTTTCCCTTATTAACCCTGCCATTGATATATCTTTAATAAGCGATGGTAAAGAGCTTTACCATGGTTATGCCGGGGAAGATATAGTAGAAAGGGCTGCAAAAGTTTTTCAAGGAAAAGCATTTGTTACAGGCAGTGCAGAATACAGCGGTAAACTTGTAAAAGCATGCACCACTCTGCCTTCAGCAAGCGACAGATTAAAACGTGATGCTATAATTATAGGAGTAAACGGCAGGCTTATAAAAGACCCTGCTTTAGTGCAGGCAGTTATAAACGCATACCACAGGCTTATTCCTGACGGCAGATACCCTTTAACAGTAATTGATATTAGAGTATCTCCTGAAATGATTGATGCTAATGTGCATCCTGCAAAACTTGAAGTCAGATTTATTAATGCAGGAGAAATGTTTTCTTTAGTCAGCGACGGTGTTGCCAATGCTTTTAAAGGAAAAGGAGTTAATACAGGAGCATATACAAATAAACCTGTGGAATCATCTTATACTTTAGAAGAAAATACAGGCAGCACTATTTTAGAAGATAATAAAAGCAGTATAGATTTAGGCAGCTTTAAAAATACAGATAATAATAACAACATGCAGAATATCAGCAGGCCTTATAATTTTGAACCGAAACCATACACCACTTTTACAGAATTTCAAGCAGCTAATAAGCAGATTAAGGATGAAAAAATAGATTATTCTTTTTCAGTAGATGAAAAGCTGGAAGAAAGCTATATAGACAATGATACAAGTATTATAGATAACAGGGAAGAAAGTATTGATGAACGTATTGCTAAAGGTGAATTTAGAGTGGTGGGGCAGCTTGATAAAACGTTTATTATTATAGAAACAGAAAATAGAGAAATTGTTTTTATAGACCAGCATGTGGCACATGAAAGAATACTTTTTGAAAAACTACAGTCAGAAAGTGTGGAAAAACCAAAGCCTTCTATTGTTCTACATGAACCACAGACTGTTATATTAACAGATGAAATTGTAGATAATATTGATAAATTTAAAAATATTATAGAATCATTTGGATATGGATATAAAATAAGCGGTATAGATAAAGTTGATATTCTGCGTATTCCATACCATATGGTTAGAAAGAATATAGCAAAAGAATTTAAGCAGATTGCTGTAGATTTATGTCTTACAGGTAAATCAAAACAAGAAGATGCACCACGGGCTATGCTTTCATGTAAATCAGCTATAAAAGCAGGGGATACATTAACAACTGCAGAAATGGAATATCTTGTAACGCTGCTTTTTAACACAAGTAATTTTGGCACATGTCCTCATGGCAGGCCTATTACATATATGATGCCAATAGATGACCTTGCCAGGAAATTTTATAGATGATAATTCCTGTTATAACAGGCCCTACATCTTCGGGAAAAAGCAGCACAGCTTATAATGCAGGGCTTATTACAGATAAAATTGAAATTATTAGTGCCGATGCTTTTCAGGTATATAAAGGGTTAGATATTGGCACAGCAAAAGTGAGTATGGAAGAACGCAGCCGTGTTACTCACCATTTAATAGATATATTACAGCCTGATGAATGTTATTCTGCAGGGATGTTTGTAAGTCATGCAGAAAATCTTATAAGCAGTATATTATTAAAAGGGAAAATACCTGTAATAGCAGGCGGCACAGGGCTTTATATAAAATCATTAACAGAGGGGATTTTCAACTGCCCTGAAATAAATAGTGAAATAAGAACAGAGCTTACTAAAAGGCTTCATAAAGACGGTATATTATCTTTATATAATAAACTTTTAGAAGTGGATAGGCACTATGCATTAAAAATCAGCAGCAGCGACCCTGTAAGAACTGTGAGAGCTTTAGAAGTTTATTACGGATTAGGTATGACTTTTACAGAAGCCCATAAAAAATATGCAGTTAAACCAAAGTATGAATATACTACTGCTGTTCTTTTTATTGACAGAGCATCACTTTATAATAATATTAATGAAAGAACACGTCTTATGTGGGATACAGGCTGGGAGCAGGAAGTGAAAACACTGCTTAATAACGGTTATAATAAAGAGTGTCCATCTTTTCGTGCTATAGGTTATAAATTAATAGCAGATTATATAATAAATGGCGGACATAAGGAAGAAGTTATAAAAGAGATTGCTAAGGAAACGAGACATTTTGCAAAACGTCAAATGACATGGTTTAGGCACAGGGAAAATGTTGTTTTATATAATGATAAAGACAAACTGCAAAATAATCTTATAGATTTAATAAACGGCAGCAGGAGCAGATTATGAAATATGCAATTATTTTTGCAATTATTATTAGTGCAGTTATTTTTTACATTGTTTTTGGGCATAACGGTTTATTAAAATATAATGAACTTGTAAACGTTCGTCAAAGTATTGAAGAACGTATTAAGCAGACAGATAAAGAAATAGCAGAAAAAGAAAGAGAGTTAGACCTTGCGAAAAAAAACCAGGAATATTTAGAAGGGATTATACGCAGAGAGCTAGGGCTGCAGAAAAAAGGTGAAGATGTATATATTATAGAAGATAACTCTACAAAAGATAATAAGGATAAATAAGGCATAAATATGAAAGAATACGGCGTAAAAGAAATAAATAATATGATAAAAGATGCTTTTAGTGCAATATTTCCCGATAATATTATAGCTATAGGTGAAGTGGTTGATATGTCCCCTAATAAAAGCGGCCATTACTATTTTAATATAAAAGAGGGGGATGCTGTTATAAGTGTTACTTATTTTAAATATTATATTAACAGCAGTTCTTTTATACCAAAAAATGGTGATAAAGTAAGAATTACAGGCAGTATTAGAACTTACGATAAATTAAGTAAATACCAAATTAATGCAGTAAAAGTGGAATATAATTCAGAAGGAGACCTGTGGAAACAGTTTGAAGAAATTAAGAAGAAACTTATGCTTGAAGGGTTGTTTGATGCATCAAGAAAACGCCCTATACCACAGTATCCATACAGAGCAGCAGTTTTAACATCCTTTACTGGTTCTGTTATAGGAGATTTTTTAACTACCACAAAAAACGAACAGGGCAGATACTTAATAGATGTTTGGAGCATACCTGTTCAAAATGTGGAAAACGCTAAAATAATTGCAGATACCATAAGAAAAGTGGGAAAATATAAAGACAGGTATGATGTTATGGTGGTTATGCGTGGCGGCGGCAGTATGGAAGATTTATCAGTTTTTAATCAGGAAATTATTGCAAGAGCAGTAGCAGATTGTGAAATACCTGTAATCAGTGCCATAGGGCATGACCCTGATTATACTATAATTGATTTTGTAGCAGACCATAGAGCGGCCACCCCGACAGCTGCTGCCACATTATTATCATCAGGCTATAAAGCAGCTATAAAACTTATAGATGTTCTTCACGATAAAATGGAAAGAAAAGTAAAAGAGAAATTACATCGTTCTGCACAAGATATTGATTATATTACTGCAAAACTTGAAAAAAATTCTCCATCTTTTCTTTTAAGCAAAATGGAATTAAGGCTTCATCATAATAAGCAGCGAATGGAAAATATTATAAATAAAAAAATGTATAATATTAATTCTTTGATTATGAAGCTGGAAGCTAATATTGCAAAATCAAGCCCTGAAAGTAAGCTGGAATCTTTTAATCTGCGGGTAAGCAGCGGGGAAAAACATTTATATAAAAGCTGTTTTTCTTATATTGAAAAACAAAAACTTAAAATTGATTATTTAAAAGATAAAATAAATAAACATAATCCTGATAAAAATAGAGAAAGTTATTTATACAAATTAGAAAACTATGAAAAATATTTAGAAAGAATAATCCGTGATAAAGAGCTTTCAGGTTATGAAAAAATAAATAAAAACAGTAAAGCGATTATAGATAAAATAAGTGATTATTTATTTGAAAAAACATCAAATATTACAATTTTAGAAAATAAACTGCAGCTTTTAGACCCTTATAATATAATGGATAGAGGGTATGCTTTAGTATCACAGGATAACAAAATAGTATCAAGTGTTGATGATGTATCATTTCAAACAGGCTTAAATATTATGTTAAAAGATGGTAATATTATTGCAGCTGCTGAAAAAATAGAAAAAAATAAAGATAATAAAAACAGTAATTTAAAAGACGACAGTAAGGAAAATATTTTAAAATAAAACTTTTTTATATCGTTTTTTAAAAAAATATGGTATGCTTATAAAAGTTTTTTAAATTGTCTTTTTTTAGGGCATAAATCTAGTTTTATTAAATAAAGTGTGAGGAGAAATAAAAATGAGTAGAATACCTATAACTAGAGCAGGTTATGAGCGATTAAAAGCAGAGCTTGATAAACTGCGGACTGTTGACAGGAACGAGGTTATTGTTGCTATTCAGGAAGCTAGAGGGCATGGAGATTTAAGTGAAAATGCTGAATACGATGCTGCAAAAGAACGTCAAGGTATGATAGAAGCAAGAATTAATGAACTTGAATATAAAATGAGTTTATTTGAAATAATAGATATAGCAAAAATGGCAGGCAGTAAGGTGGCTTTTGGTGCTACTGTAACTATTGAAAATATGGATACAGATGAACAAAAAGTATATACTATTGTAGGCAGTGATGAAGCTGATATTTTCAGTGGTAAAATATCTATTATGTCGCCCCTTGCAAAAGCTATGCTTGGAAAAGAAGAAGGTGATGACTTTACTGTTCAGGCACCAAAAGGTGAAACTGAATACGAAATTATAAAAGTAGAATTTCTTGAAGTATAAAAAAGTAATATATTATTTATAGCAGGAGGGTTGTATGAAATTGGAATTAAATCTACCTAACCAGCTGACAATTGTTAGGATTGTCGCTATCCCTTTGTATTTGTTAGTGTTATACATAAACAGGGATTGGAGTAATGTGGCTGCTACTATTATATTTATTCTTGCAGGGGCATCTGATTTTTTAGACGGTTATATTGCAAGAAAATATAATATGATAACAGATTTAGGGAAGATATTAGACCCTATTGCAGATAAAATACTTGTGGCGGCAGCTTTAATTGCTTTAATAGATCTTGACCGTCTATACTGGTGGATAGCTGTTATTATGCTTGCAAGAGATTTTACAATGGAAGCACTTCGTAATTTAGCAGCAAGTAAAGGTATAATTATTGCAGCAGGTATATGGGGTAAATTAAAAACTACTTTTCAAATGGTTGCAATCGGTATGATTACTTTCAAAATAACATGGCTTGGTGTAAACTGGTATCTTTTAGGGACTATATGTATGTATATAGCACTTGTTTTATCAATTTATTCTGCTTATGTTTATTTCAGGGATTACTTTAAAAATGAAAAAAACAATGAAAAAATAGATATAAAAGAAGAAAAATTAGAAAGTGAGAGTGAATAATTATGACTACCATAACAATGCCTTTAATAATTTTAGCATCCTACTTTATAGGTGCAGTTCCTTTTGCTTATATAATTGTTAAGTTAGTTAAAAATATAGATATAAGAACAGTAGGCAGCGGCAACGCAGGTGCTACTAATGTGGCACGTGTTTTAGGTAAATGGGGCTTTATTACTGTATTTTTATTAGATGCTTTAAAAGGGTTTTTACCTGTTTATTTAACATATATGTATTATGGTCAGGAGCTGCTGCCTTTATTTGTGGCTGCAACTGTTGTATTAGGTCATACATATACTGTATTTTTAGGTTTTAAAGGTGGCAAAGGTGTTGCTACTGGTGCTGGTGCTTTTTTAGCTTTAGCACCTGTTGAAATAGGTATAGCATTACTTGTTTTTGCAGCTGTATTTTATTTTACAAGAATGGTATCAGCTGGTTCTATTTTAGCAGCCTTAACTCTTTTTATATCAGTATTAATAATAAGCGACTGGGCTGCTTTAAAAGTATTAACTGGTGTTATAGTTTTCTTTATTATTTTTAAGCATAGAACTAATATTGTGCGTATTATAAAAGGCGAAGAAAATAAGTTTGAAAAGAAAAAGAAAACTGATGAATAATAAAAATGCCATTATGGGCAGGTGTATTGAGCTTGCAAATGGTGCAAAAGGCAGAACTAAAACTAACCCGCTTGTAGGTGCTGCTGTTATAAAAGACGGGAAAGCAGTCTACGGCATCCATGAAAAATACGGATATGCCCATGCTGAAGTTAATGCTATAAAAAATGCAGGAGAAGATGTTGCAGGTTGTGAGTTATATGTTACTTTAGAGCCTTGTTCCACATACGGAAAAACACCGCCCTGTGTTGAAAAAATAATTAATTCTAAAATAAAAAAAGTATATGTTGGTGTTTTAGATATAAACCCTGCTCATGCAGGCAGGGGTATTAAAATATTGAAAGAAGCAGGGATTGATGTTGAATATGGTATTTTAGCAGAAGAAAGTAGTGCTTTAATAGAAGATTTTATAAAATACCATACTGAAAAACTACCCTATGTTACTCTTAAAACGGCTGTTAGTTTAGACGGTAAAATTGCCACCCGTTTGAACCATTCTAAATGGATTACTTCTGATATATCAAGGAAATATGTCCATAAATTAAGAGGGCAGTCTGATGCTGTAATAACAGGTGCAGGCACTATTTTAGAAGATAACCCTTTGCTTACTAACAGGCAGGATAATGATTTAAAACAGCCATCAAGGGTTATACTAGACAGTTATTTAAAAACACCTGTTACTGCTAAAATAATAGAAAGTGCAGAGTTATCTCCTGTTATAATATATACTTCTTCTAAATCTGATAAAGAAAAGGCAGATATTTTAAGAAGTAAAAATATAGAAATAATAGAAATAGACGAAGAAAATGGATACCTGGATTTAAAAGCTGTTTTATCATCTTTATATAATAAAGGTTATATGAATGTAATGGTAGAATCAGGCAGCAGATTAAACGGTTCATTTTTTGATCAAGGCCTTGTAGATAAGCTGGAGTTATTTATGGCACCGAAAATTATAGGCGGTAAAGACAGTTTATCATGTATAGGTGGAAAAGGTATAGATTATATGGATAATGCTTCCCTTTTAAATATAACTAATATAGAAAACTGCGGGCAGGATATTCATATAACTGGCAAAATACACGATTATACAAAAAAAGTAGTAGAATTTACAAAAAATTTTAAAATATAAAGTGTTATTATATGTTTACAGGAATAGTTGAGGAGCTGGGCAGTATTACCGAAATTAAAAAAGGTGATAAAGCCTGCAAATTAAAAATATGGTGCAAAAATATTGCAAAAATGTTACAGCCTGGGGATTCCTGTGCTGTTAATGGTGTATGTTTAACTGCTGTTACTATAGGCAGTGATTATTTTGTGGCTGATGTTAGTTTTGAAACTCTTGAAAAATCATCTCTTAAAAATGCAGTAAAAGGCAGCACCGTTAATTTAGAGACAGCCTTAACTTTATCAAAACATTTAGGAGGCCATATTGTGCAGGGTCATGTTGACTGCACAGGTAAAATAAAAAATATTACAAAATACGGCGATTCCTATAAACTTATAATAGAATACCCAAAAGAAGTTGATAAATATATTGTAGATAAATGTTCAATAGCGGTGGACGGTATTAGTTTAACTGTAACAAATGTGGTAAATAACAGCTTTCAAGTGGCAGTTATTCCCCATACGTTTAATAACACTAATCTGCACTATAAAAAAAGTGGAGATATTGTAAATCTTGAAACGGATATTATAGCCAGATACGTTGAAAAAATGGTATTATCTGACAGCAGAGATGATAAGTTAAAGTCGCTGCTTTCAAGTTTTAAAAGGTAGAATATTATAATGGATAAAAATGTTAGAGCATCAGTTGAAGAAGCGATAGAAATAATAAAATCTGGTAATATGATAATATTAACAGATGATGAAAACAGAGAAAATGAAGGGGATTTAGTTTTTGCAGCCCAGTTTGTTACACCTGAAAAAGTTAATTTTATGGCAACATACGGCAGAGGTTTAATATGTGTATCTTTAACAGAGGACAGATGCCGTGAGTTAATGCTTAACCCTATGTCAGATAACAACTCCTGCCGTTTTGGCACAGGGTTTACAGTATCATGTGAGGCACGTTTAGGAGTAACAACAGGCATATCTGCTTTTGATAGAGCAAAAACTATATCTGTTCTTGCAGACCCTTTATCTAAAAGCACAGATTTAAGCCGTCCCGGGCATATATTTCCATTAAAAGCAAGAAACGGCGGTGTATTAGTCCGCCAGGGACAGACTGAAGGTTCTGTTGATTTAGTAAGGCTTGCAGGTTTAAACCCGGCAGGGGTAATCTGCGAGATTATGAAAGACGACGGCACAATGGCTAGAATGGGAGATTTAGAAGAATTTGCAGAACTTCATTCTTTAAAAATTTTAACTATTGCAGATTTAATAGAATATAGAAAACAAAATGATAACTATATAGAAAAAGTATCTTCTGCCATACTTCCTACAGAATACGGCACGTTTACTATAGAAGGTTATAGAAATGCAGCAGACGGAAAAGAGGCAGTAGCCCTTATAAAAGGAGATATTAAGGGTGGTAATCCGCCCCTTGTAAGAGTTCACTCTCAATGTTTAACAGGGGATGGGTTTGCGTCTTTAAGATGCGACTGTGGTAATCAGCTGCATAAGGCTATGCAAATGATAGAGCAGGAGGGCAGAGGTGTTATTCTTTATATGTTCCAGGAAGGCAGAGGTATCGGGCTTTTAAATAAAATAAAAGCATATAAACTGCAGGATGAAGGTTATGATACTGTAGAGGCTAATATAAAGCTGGGCTTTTTAGATGATGAACGAGATTATTCTTTTGGTGCTAATTTACTAAAAAAATTAGGAATTAGTAAAATGCGTCTTATGTCTAACAACCCTCGTAAATTTACAGGGCTTTTAGAGTATAATCTTGAAATTGTGGAAAGAGTGCCTATACAGTGCGGCATTGTAGGAGAAAATTTAAAATATATGCAGACTAAAAAAAGCAAATTAGGGCATATATTAGATATATAAAATAAATATCAGGGGTTATAAAATGAACATTATTGAAGGCAGTTTTGAGGGAAAAGGAGTAAAAATAGCTGTAGTTGCTTCTAGATTTAACGAGTTTATTACGAAAGAATTAATCGGCGGTGCAGAAGATACTTTAATCCGTCATAATGTGGATAGTAAAAATATTGATTTATATAGAGTGCCGGGTGCTTTTGAAATCCCTTCTGTTTGTAAAAAAGTTGCAGAATCAGGTAAATATGATGCTGTAATCACTTTAGGTGCTGTTATTCGTGGTTCTACTCCTCACTTTGATTATGTTGCAGCAGAAGTATCAAAAGGTGTGGCAGGTGTATCAATGAAATATAATATTCCTGTTATTTTCGGTGTATTAACAACTGATACTATTGAACAGGCAGTAGAACGTGCAGGCACAAAAGCAGGTAATAAAGGCAGTGATGCAGCAATGGCAGCACTTGAAATGATTAACCTTTATAAAGGAATAAAATAAGTAATGGTAAGAAAAAGAACAAAAGGGCGGGATTATGCAATCCAAATGCTTTATTCTGCCACAGTAGCGGAAAACAGTGTGGAAGATACAAAATCTGCTTTTCGTTTAGAATATAATCAAGAGTCTGAAGATATTTTAGATTTTGCAGATAAACTTTTCGACTGTGCTTATAAAAACAAGGAAAAAGACGAAGAAATAATATCTCAACTTATTTCTAAAAACTGGACTCTTGAAAGAATAGGAACATTAGAATTATGTATTTTACGTCTTGGTATATCAGAACTTTTTGAGGGGGATGCACCATACTATGCAGTTATTGATGATTATGTTACTTTAGCAAAATCATACGGCGATAATAAAACTGCATCTTTTATAAACGGCGTATTAGAAAATGTGAAAAATAAATTTTCATTAGAGTTGGCCCATGATAAAAAATGATGAATTAGTTTATATTGATTATGGTCAGGTTGATTTCAGCCCTGCAGTTGTGGATTACGATTTCCAAAATAAAAGACCACGGGGCGGTTCAAGCAGAATTGATTTTTTCTCTCATGGTATGCTTTCTTCTTCTTTAGAAGGCATAGAGTTTGAAGATAAAGTATTTATAAGAAAAGATAATATCTTTTTTGAAAGTGGGCTTTTTCTGCTTGATTTTAAAAAGATTTTAGAAAAACCACATATTTTTATAGATATGGTTAATAATATGAAATTTTCACAGATTTATATTGAAAATTCTTCTTTATACAGCTTACTGCCTGTTGTAGAAAAGCTGGAGAATGTAGATATAATATTTATGAATTTTGGAAGTATGGAAAGTGGAAAATAACATTCATACTGTAAGAATACTTTTTTCATGCAGTAAAGAAGATATAATTATAGTCAACTCTATAATAGATTCTTACGGCGGCTTAGGGCTTATACGCACAATAGATAAAAATAAGTGCAACTGTGCTGTTTTTTCCACAAGTTCTGTTTATGAAACAGCATTACAGGTAATGTATTCATTACAAAAAGAGGGGTTATCTATTAGTGATATACGGGTTGATTCTTCTGAAGAAGTAGATGAATTTGCCTTATAACAGGGAGATATAATGGATTTAGGCATAAAAAAGAAATATATGATTTTTAATATTGTTACAAATACTACAAAAGATAACAGACCTTTTATACGTATGACTTTAACAGATACAGAAGGCACAAGTATGAATGCTATTATGTTTGACAGCAACAAGTTATCTTTTGAACCTGAACGCAGGCATGTGGTGGAAGTAACAGGAGTATTACAGCAGTATAATGGTGTAACTCAGTTAAAAGTAAGCGATATGGCACTGCTTGAGGGGGAAGATGTAAACGAATTTTTACCAAAATCAGATAAAGATGCTAAAGCTATGGAAGAAGAATTAAAAGCTGTGCTGCAAAAACATATTAAAAGTTCATATTTTAAAGATTTATGTAACGCTTTTTACAGTGATAAAGATGTGTATAATACTTTCGTTAGAAGTCCTGCTGCAAAAAGTGTGCATCATGCTTATGTAAACGGGTTATTAGAGCATACTCTTTCCATGGTAAAACTTTCTGCTTTAATATGTGATTTTTATGGCAGGGATGTATGTAATAAAGAACTAACTGTAATGGGTGCACTTTTTCACGATATAGGCAAAACAAAAGAAATGGATGTGGATAACGCATTTGAATATACAGATGAAGGCAAACTTTTAGGCCATTTAATACAGGGTATGAATATGGTAGACGGCTATATGTCATCTATTGCAGATTTTCCACAAAAAGCTAGGATACTGCTGTTACATTTAATAGCAAGCCACCATGGTTTATTAGAATATGGTTCACCTAAAAGGCCGAAAACAAAAGAAGCCTTTATACTCCATTATGTAGATAATATTGATGCTAAAATAAATGCTTTCAATAACGCTTTTGAAAAAGAAAATGTGGCAGAGGGTGGCTGGAGCCAATACGATAAAATACTAGAACGTCAATTTTATAATCATGGGTTGATTCCTGAGGAGTAAAATGGATTTTCTTTTTATAGGTGATGTTGTAGGCAGAAGCGGCAGAAAAGCTGTAAAAACGCACCTTGCACAAAATAAATATGATTTTGTAATATGTAATGTGGAAAACGCAGCTGCTGGTTTTGGTGTTACTAATAAAGTATATCATGATTTAAAAGATACAGGTATAGACGTTATGACAGGTGGTAACCATACCTGGGATAAAAAAGAGACAGAAACATATATTGAAGAATGGGATAGATTTGTCCGCCCTGCAAATATATCTGATAAAGTCCCTGGAAAAGGATATAAGATATTTAATGTAATGGGTAAAAATATATGTGTTATTAATCTCTTAGGCAGAGTGTTTATGAACGGATGCAACTGCCCATTTCAGGCATTTGATAATATATACAGCACGTTACCTGATGATTGTTTTACTGTGGTTGATTTTCATGCAGAAGCCACCAGCGAGAAAATAGCATTTGGTTATTATGCAGCAGGCAGGGCAGATGTGGTTACAGGAACTCACACCCATGTGCAGACAAACGATATAAAATTGATAAACAATACTACTCTTTATGTAACAGATGCCGGTATGTGTGGTGCTTATGATTCTATACTGGGTATGGAAAAAGAGCAGATTGTGGAACGGTTTGTAACAAATATACCAAAACGGTTTTGCGTAGAAACTAAAGGTAGCTTATTATTTAACGGGTTTACTTTTAGTATTAATAATGAAAACCGTATAACAAATTACAGTTTAATTAATAAAGTATATGATAACGACGAAGTATATTAACTTTGTGAGGGTATTATGAAAATAGTAATAGTATCAGACCATGCAGGTTACGATTTAAAAGAGGGTATAAAACCTTACCTTGAAAGTTTAGGCCATGAAGTAACAGACTGCGGCACATACTCTAAAGATTCAGTAGATTATCCTGATTTTGCAGATAAGGCAGCAGCAGTGATTCTTGAGGGTAAGGCAGAGCGGGGCATATTTATATGCGGAACAGGTATAGGTATATCAATAGCTGCCAATAGACATAAAGGGATTCGGGCAGCCTTGTGTTCAGATATATACAGCACCACATTAAGCAGGCAGCATAACGATGCCAACGTGCTTGCAATGGGTGCAAATATTGTAGCACTACCCCTTGCTAAAGAAATGATAAAAGTATGGCTGGAAGTTGGTTTTGACGGCGGACGCCATGAACGCAGAGTGTGTAAATTAGATTTAAATTAATGTAATAAAATTATTTTAAGGAGTTAAAAGAACATGAGTCTTTACGAAAATGTAAAAAATTATGATGCAGAAATTTATGATGCCCTTATGAAAGAGGCAGGCCGCCAGGAAGAACATATTGAGCTTATTGCAAGTGAAAACTTTGTAAGCCCTGCTGTATTAGATGCAGTTGGTTCTGTTCTTACAAATAAATATGCAGAGGGGTATCCTGGCAAACGTTATTATGGTGGCTGCGAATTTGTAGATGTTGCAGAACAGCTTGCAATAGACAGGGCAAAACAACTTTTTGGTGCAGAATACGTAAACGTTCAGCCTCATTCTGGTTCTCAGGCTAACTTTGCAGCATATTTTTCTGTATTACAGTCAGGAGATACTATTTTAGGTATGAATTTATCTCACGGAGGCCATTTAACTCACGGAAGTCCTGTTAATTTTTCAGGTAAATTTTTTAATGTAATACCTTATGGTGTAACTAAAGATACAGAAACTATTGACTATGACGAAGTGGAAAAATTAGCAGTAGAAAATAAACCAAAATTAATAATAGCAGGTGCTAGTGCATACCCTAGAGCAATTGATTTTGCACAGTTTAGAAAAATAGCTGATAAAGCTGGTGCAATATTAATGGTGGATATGGCACACATTGCAGGGCTTGTGGCAGCAGGTGTTCATGAAAACCCGGTGCCTTATGCAGATATTGTTACTACTACTACCCATAAAACATTAAGAGGGCCTAGAGGGGGTATGATACTTGCAAAAGCACAGTATGAAAAAGCTATTAATTCTCAAGTATTTCCGGGAATGCAGGGCGGCCCTTTAATGCATGTTATTGCAGGTAAAGCAGTTGCTTTAAAAGAAGCATTAAGCAGCGAATTTAAAGAATACCAAAATCAAATAGTTAAAAACGCAAAAGTATTATCAGAAACTATTAAAAACAGAGGTTTTCGTATAGTATCAGGGGGCACAGATAACCACCTTGTATTAATAGATGTGCATTCTAAAAACTTAACAGGTAAAGACTGTCAAATAGCTTTAGATAAAGCAAATATTACAACTAACAAAAATACAATTCCTTTTGAAACATTATCACCTTTTGTAACAAGCGGTATCCGTATCGGTGCACCTGCTGTAACAACCAGAGGTATGAAAGAAAAAGAAATGGAATTAATAGGCGGCTTTATTGCAGATGTTTTTGAAAATATAGAAAACGAAAGCAAAATATTAGAAGTAAAAGGAAAAGTAAAAGAGCTGTGTGCTGCTTTTCCATTATATAAAGGCAGGTTATATTAATTATGGAAAGACCCAGCTGGGATGAATACTTTATGGCAATGACGAAACTTGCAGCAAAACGTTCTACGTGTCTGCGTCGTCATGTTGGTGCTGTATTAGTAAAAGATAACCGAGTTATTGCAACAGGCTATAACGGTGCACCAGCTGGTGTAACCCATTGCGAAGTAACAGGCTGTCTTAGGCAGAAACTAAATGTTCCAAGTGGAAAGCAGCATGAGCTGTGCCGTGGTCTGCACGGGGAACAAAATGCTATTATACAGGCAGCCTTACATGGAGTATCTACAGAGGGTGCTACAATTTACTGCACCACAAAACCATGTTCCATATGCACTAAAATGATTATTAACGCTAAAATTAAAAGAATAGTTTATGAAGACCATTACGATGACCCTTTAGCTGATGAATTATTAAAAGATACAGATATAGAAATATTAAAATATAAAGAAGATGCGTAAACAAAAAGGCGAAAATATAATATTTTCGCCTGTATTTTTTGTCCGCTTTATTAATATTATATGATATACAGCAAAATAAAAAAACAGATATATTTTATATAGTTAAAATAATTTTTATGCGATTTTTGTTACATTTTTTGTTCTTTTATAAAGTATGTAGAAAATAAATATTTGCATAAAATATAATTGATGTTTAAATAAATTTATGATATAGTAACACAATTATAATTAATTCTAGGTATAGAAATGGAAGTTATTACTGCATTAGATTTTGATAATATTGAAAAAGCTAAATCACTTGTTAAAGAAGTAGGCAGGCATATTAATTATTATAAAGTAGGGCTTGAGCTTTTTGTATCAAGCGGGCCTGCTATAATTGATTATTTAAAGTCAGAAAATAAAAAAGTTTTTCTTGATTTAAAATTCCATGATATACCAAACACTGCATCCCGTGCTGTAGCTGCTGCCGCAAATTATGGTGCTGATATTATAAATATTCATACTCAAGGTGGTGTGGATATGATGAAAATGTGTGTCAGTGAGCTTAATAAAGAGTGCAGCAGGAAAAAAATAAAACGTCCTTTATTAATAGGTGTTACTCTGCTTACAAGTTTAGATGATAACCATTTAATTGATTTTGGTATAGATAATTATTCTGCATCAGGGTATGTATTAAAACTAGCACTTACTGCTAAAGCCTGCGGGCTTGACGGTGTTGTATCTAGTGCTAAAGAAACAAAAGTAATCAAAGATAATAAAAATTTAGGTAAGAGTTTTATTACTGTTACACCAGGTATCAGACCTAAAGGTGCGGATGTTTTAGATCAAAAACGAGTAGTAACACCAAAGGATGCACTGCTTTTAGGTTCTGATTACATAGTAGTAGGCAGGCCTATAACTCAGGCAAAAGATCCTGCTTTTGCAGCAGAAAGTATTATAAAGGAGATAAATAGTTAGTATGGACAGTAAATCAGTCATAAAAAATTACGAAGAAAATGGTGCCTTACTGCACGGTCATTTTTTACTTTCTTCTGGTCTTCATTCTGATGCTTATTTACAATCAGAACTTATTATGCAGAACCCTGAAAATGCTAAAAAAGTTATCAGTGGTTTAAAAGATATACTAAAAGATGTAGATTTTACAACTATTGTAAGCCCTGCTGTTGGTGGTATCCGTTTTGGTTATGAACTTGCGTCCTTATTAAATAAAAGAACACTTTTTACAGAGCGGGTAGATGGTGTTATGACTTTCCGCCGTGGCTTTACTCTATCTAAGGGTGAGAAAGTTTTAGTGGCAGAAGATGTTGTTACAACAGGTAAATCTACTAAAGAATGTATGAAAGCTATTGAGGATGCAGGTGGTGTTGTTGTAGGTGTTACATCTATAATTGATAGAAGTAACGGCGGTGCTGATTTTAAAGTGCCTTTTTACCCACTTGCACATGTGGAAGTAAATAGTTATCGTAGTGAAGAATGTCCTATGTGTAAAGAAGGTATTCCTTGTGTTAAACCTGGAAGTCGTGTTTTTCTAAAATAGGGTAGTATTATGGAAACAATTACTGCTGTTACAAAGTATATTGTTCCCGATTTAAAATTGTGGGTAGCATTAGAGGGAACAACTCGTTTATATTCAACTAGTGTGGTTGGGGTATATAAGGATTCCTTTACTATTTATCCCCCTGTTGATGAAGAAGAAAAACTTACTGTTACAAAAAAACATATATTAGAATTTATTTATATAAATAACAGCGGTAAATATAGTTTTAAAAGCAGTGCTATAGGCATTGTAAAAGATAAGGTTACATTACTTGCAGTTAAGCTTCCACGGTTTTTAAAACGCAGCGAACAGCGTGCTTTTTTCAGGATGGATTTACAGCGTCATATAGCTGTAAAATTCAGGAATGATTTTGAAAGTGATGACGGCAGGTTTTACCAAAAAGGGCAGATGCTTACTATGGTATGTGCCGATATTTCAGGTGGTGGAATAAAACTTTTAAGCCCTATAGAGTTAAGGGTAAATGATAAAATAGATATTGATTTAAGTGGAATTGTTGAAAGTATTGGCGAAGTAGAAGGCACTATTGTTAGAAGGATAGGCAAAGAAAATGATAAATATGCCTTTGGGGTTATGTTTACTGCTTTATCAGAATCAGAAAGGGATAAAATTATTAAACGTATTTTCCAGCGTCAGACAGAACAAATAAGACTTAATATGTAAAAGTAGGAGGAAGAATGTCTTTTAAAAGCCAGCGTGAAAAGATAGGTGAAAGTGTAAATGTAGAATTTATTTTCCCTGTTCATGAGATTGACTCTTTTAACGGTGAGGAGTTAAAAGTTTATATTGAGGGCATTACTGGAGAAGTAGATAGTATTGTAATAAATTTTTCTGATGTTACATATTTAAACTCCAGTGGTTTAAGAGAATTGATTCAGCTTTTTAAAGTATTAAAAGAAAAAGATAAAAGCCTTATATTCTCAAATGTAAGCGACGATATTTACAAAATATTTGTGCATACTAATTTAAACAGATTGTTTGCCATTGTAAACGATGATGATGAGGCACGTTCTAAACTTTTAAAATAATAGGCAGTCTGGTATTATTTTATGAAGAAAATAGATTGTTTGTCAGAAGAAGAAATAACAGCCCTTATAGTCAGCTTAAATGAGCAGTCTTTTAGGGGAAAGCAGTTATATAACTGGCTTTATCATAATAATGTTACATCTTTTGATATGATGACAAATATCCCTGTATCTCTTAGGGAAAAACTTGCTAAGGAGTATTCTTTTACATCATTAAATGAAATAAAAAGGCTTACATCCAGCGATGGTTCTATTAAATTTCTTTTTCAACTTGAAGACGGAGAATTTATAGAATCGGTTTTATTAAGGGATAACGATAGAATATCAGGGTGTATTTCAACACAAGTGGGCTGTCGTATGGGCTGCACATTTTGTGCAACAGCTGCAGCAGTTGGGTTTAAACGCAACTTAACTGTAGGCGAAATATTAAATCAAGTTACTGCTTTAAGAAAAAGTGCAGAAGAACTTTTTGACGAAAAATTATTAAACCTTGTGTTTATGGGAATGGGCGAACCACTAGATAATATTACTAATTTAAAAAAGGCACTTACTATACTAATAGATGAAAACGCATACGGGTTTTCTCACAGGAAAATAACAGTATCCACTTCTGGTTTAATAGAAGGTATAAAAGAATTTTTTACAATGGATACCCCTGTTAATCTTGCAGTATCAATAAATGCACCAAATGAAGAATTACGAAAAAAGATTATGCCTGTTACAAGAAAATACCATTTGGTAGATTTAATTAATACATTAAAAAATGTGGAACTTGATAAACGTAAAAAAATAACTTTAGAATATGTGCTATTAGGTGGAATAAATGATTCTTTAGCACATGCAAAAGAGTTTTATAGTTTAATAAAAGGGATTAAGGCAAAAGTTAATTTAATATCATTTAACGGTTCGCCTTTTTCTAAATATAAAACACCTGATGAAAAAAATGTTTTAGATTTTCAGGAATATTTAATAAATAATAAAGTTTCTGTATTTATTAGGAAAAAGCTGGGGCAGGACATATCAGGTGCCTGCGGCCAGCTTGCAGCAGAATATAAAGGGCCTGATGATAAATAAACTTTTTAGGAGATAATTATGTTACATAAAGGCGATAATGCACCTTACTTTGAATTAGAATCAAGCGACGGTGGTAAAATATCCAGCGAAGACCTTAAAGGGATGAAATACGTTTTATATTTCTACCCAAAAGATAATACATCAGGCTGCACAAAAGAAGCCATAGAGTTCAGCCAGTTAATAGAAGATTTTCATAAAAAAGAAATGAAAATATTTGGTGTAAGCCCTGATAATATTGATAAACATCACAAATTTATAAAAGACCATGATTTAAAAGTTACTTTATTATCAGACCCTGAAAATAAAGTATCTGCAGCATATTACGCATACGGCGATAAAAGTATGTATGGAAAAGTTTATAAAGGTATAATCCGTTCCACATTTATAATCAATCAGGACGGAGTAATAGAAGAAGCATTTTATAAAGTTAAAGCGGCAGGCCATGCCAAAAAAATATTAGATTGCGTGTTATAATGAAAGCTACAAAAGATTTTGAAAATAATTTAAAACGGTTGGAAGAAATTGTATCAGCTTTAGAAAAAGAAGAACAGTCTTTAGAAGATACTGTTAAACTTTTTAAAGAGGGTATGAATCTTTCTAAAGAGTGTAAAAACGCTTTAAAAGAAGTGGAAAACGCAGTAAAACAAGTTATGGAAGAAGATAGTAACGGTAATATTGTTACTACTGATTTGAAACCAAATGAATAATATACTGGATTTTTTTAAGGAAAGCTCTAAAAGAGTAGAAAAATTTTTAGATTCTTACCTTTCTAACTCATCAGTATTTACAGCTGGTCTTAATGAAGGTATGCGTTACAGTGTATTTGCAGGTGGTAAAAGGCTGCGTCCTGCATTAGTGTTCGCTGCTTATGGTCTTTTTAAAGATGATTATGATGAAGTTACACCTTTTGCAGCTGCTATAGAAGTGCTGCATACATATTCTTTAATACACGATGATTTACCTGCTATGGATAACGACGATATGCGTCGTGGTAAACCCTCTAACCATAAGGCTTTTGGAGAGGCGGAAGCTATTCTTGCAGGGGATGCACTTTTAACTAAAGCATTTGAAATAATATCTGATGACAGTAATTTTAACCATATAAACCATAAAATCCGTATGAAAGCAGTCCATAAACTTGCAGTATCTGCAGGGGATTATGGTATGGTTGGCGGCCAGTTTGCAGATATAACTTCTGAGGGTAAAGCACCAAATATTGAGCTTGTGGATTATATCCATAAAAACAAAACTTCTGCCTTAATAGAGTGTGCCGTTTATTTAGGCGGGATAGCAGCAGAAGCAGACGAAAAACAGCTTGATAATTTAATTGCTTTTGGTAAATATGCAGGGCTTGCTTTTCAAGTGGTGGATGATATACTAGATATTACTTCTTCTTCTGAAGTTTTAGGTAAAAATGTTAATAAAGATATAAACCATAATAAAGCGACTTACCCGGCAGTATATTCTTTAGAAGGTGCTAAAGAAAAAGCTGATGAATACGTTAAGAAAGCCTTATACAATTTAGATATTTTTGGCGATAAAGCTAAAATATTAAAAGATATTGCAATGTTTATTACGGAGCGTAACTCATAGAAACTAAAGATAATTATGCTTTTTTGCAATCATTAAATTTGCCTGAAGATATAAAAGGTTTATCTTATAACGAGTTGGAAAAGGCAGCAGAAGAAACAAGAGAATTGATTATTGATGTAACATCAAAAAACGGCGGCCACATTGCACCAAGTTTAGGAGTAGTGGAGCTTACTATTGCACTTTTAAGAGTATTTGATGTTCCAAAAGATAAAATTATATGGGATGTAAGTCATCAGTCATATGCTTATAAAATCTTAACAGATAGGCTGCATTCTTTTCATACCCTAAGGCAGTATGGTGGTATAAGTGGTTTTTCAAGGCCGGAAGAAAGTATATACGATGCCTGTATTGCAGGCCATGCAAGCACATCTATTTCACTGGCTGTAGGTATTGCACTTGCCAACCATATAACAGGCAGAGATGGGAAAGCCGTTGCTGTAATAGGGGACGGAGCTTTAACAGGCGGTGTTGCTTTAGAATCCTTAAATAATATAGGTCAGTTTAAGAAAAATATTATTATTGTTTTAAATGATAATGAAATGTCTATCAGCAAAAATGTTGGCGGGTTTTCTGCATATCTTTCTAAATCATTAACAGGTGCTGTTGCTACAAAAATACGTTACGATATAAAAAACGCAGCTAACGATTCCCATTTTGGTGATACTTTATTAAAAATAGCTAAAAAAATGGAAAAAGTAATGATTAATGCAGTATCACCTGGTTCTTTTTTTGAAAATTTAGGAATACGATATATAGGCCCTATTGACGGCCATAACTTAAAAGAAGTGGAACAGGCATTATCTAATGCAAAACTGCAAAAACGTCCTGTTTTAGTCCATGTGGTAACAAAAAAAGGTAAAGGCTACCACCATGCAGAAGAAAAACCTGATATTTTTCATGGTATTGCCGCTTTTGATAAAGATACAGGGCAGATAGTAGGCAAAAGCACTGCTTTATCATGGACGAAAGTTTTTGCTGATAAACTTGTGTCTATGGCAGAAAAACATAAGAATATCGCAGCTATAACAGCAGCTATGAAAGACGGCACAGGTTTAAAAGAGTTTTCTGAGAAATTTCCTGACAGGTTTTATGATGTAGGTATAGCAGAGCAGTATGCGGTAGCTTTTTCAGCAGGGCTTGCTTCATCAGGTGTAAAACCATACTGCGTTATTTACTCCACTTTTTTACAGCGAGCATACGATCAGATTATTCATGATACTGCCATTGCAAGACTGCCTGTAACATTTTGTGTTGATAGAGGCGGGTTTGTAGGTGCTGACGGTTCTACCCACCATGGTATATACGATATTGCTTTTTTAAAAGCTGTGCCTAACCTTATAATGATGGCACCAAAAGATAAATACGAACTTGAAGAAATGTTGGAATTAAGCTATGAACTACAGGAACCTGTTGTTATACGTTATGCAAGGGGCAGTGTTTTTTCTGATGATACACTTCCTGAAAATAAAATAGAATTAGGTAAAGCAGAGTTAGTAAAATCAGGAGATAATATTGCACTTATTTCCACAGGCCATATATTTGAAGAAGTATATACTGCATATAATATGCTTTTAAAAGATAATATTAAAGTATCACTTATTAATTTAAGATTTATTAAGCCCATTAATAAAGAACATCTTTTTTCTTTAATAAAAGATAAATCATATATTATAACTATTGAAGAAGGTGCTTTATCTGGCGGTGCAGGTGAAATGATAACATCTTTATTAAGTAATAACGATATAAATATTAAATGTATTAATCTAGGTATTAGTGATAAGTTTTATGAACACGGCAGCGTATCTGATTTACGAAAAGATGCAGGTATAGATGCTGAATCTATATATGAAAAAGTGAAATCCTGTTATCAAGATATAAAGGCATAAATATATATGAAAAAAAAGCGTATGGATGAACTGCTTGTGGAAAAGGGGCTGGCATCAAATACTGATGAAGCATTACGTTTAATTATGGCAGGTCAGGCTGTTGCTGATGATAAAAGGGTAGATAAAGCAGGGGACCTTATAAGAATAGATGCTGCTATAAGGCTTAAAGACAGGCTGCCTTATGTTAGCCGTGGTGGTTTAAAACTAAAACATGCAGTAGACTCTTATAAGTTAAATATGAAAGATAAAACTGTGCTGGATATAGGTTCATCAACCGGCGGGTTTACTGATGTATGTTTGCAGGAAGGTGCTTTAATGGTTACGGCAGTTGATTCAGGCACCGCTCAGCTGCATAATAAATTACTTCATAACAGCCGTGTAGAATCTTTTGAAAATACTAACTTTAAATATTTTCAATACGATAAACTTTATGATTTTATAGTAACAGATGTATCTTTTATATCTTTATGCAGCATAATACCAAATACCATAAATTTTGCAAAAGAAGGCACTATATTTATTGCTTTAATTAAGCCGCAGTTTGAAGCAGAACGTTTTGAAGTGGAATCAGGCGGCATAGTTAGTAATAAAGACGTTCATAAAAAAGTTATTAATAAAGTAATTAATTTTGCAGAAGATTATAACTTTATTTTTCAAAATATAATAAAATCGCCCATTACTGGTGCAAAAGGAAATATTGAATATTTATCATATTTTATATACCGCAGTAATAAAAAATGTGATAATATAGAAAATATTATTGAAAAGGTAGTGAATTAATAGTGAAAGCTGCATTAATAGTAAAACCAAAAGGTGAAGTTAGAGATACAGTTATTAAGGCTTTAGACATACTTTCTCAGTATGGTATTGAACCTTTACTTGAAAAAGAAACAGTGGAACGATTATTTTTAAACTTAAAAAGTTACTCTATTGCTGAAATGCGTTCTTTAGCAGATATTGTTGTAGTTTTAGGCGGGGACGGCACTTTACTATATGCTGCAAGAATGTTCAGGTTTTTAAGTGTTCCTGTGGTTGGTTTTAATTTAGGCAGGCTGGGTTTTATAATGGAATACAAAATAGAAGATTTTGAACGCATTATAAAATCTTATAAAGAAAAAAATCTTTTAATTAAAAGAAGAATGAAGCTGTCAGGTGTTATTATAGAAAACAATGAAAAAATATTTGAGGAAGAAGCCTTAAATGAAATAGTTATTAATAAAGGTGCACCATCAAGAATGATAGAATTAAGTATTTTTATTAATAATAATTTTGTAACCCGTTACAGGTCAGACGGTGCTATTATTTCCACGCCTACAGGTTCCACAGGTTATACAATTTCTGCAGGTGGCCCTATTGTTCATTCTGATTTAGATACTATTATTTTATCTCCAATCTGCCCCCATGCTTTAAATATCAGGCCTATAGTTTTACCAAAAACAAGTAGTGTAGATATACATGTGGAAACAAGTAATGTGGAGTGTTATGCTACATACGACGGTCAGATTGTGCGTCCTTTTAGCAGCAGCAGCGTTTTAAGGGTAACAAAATCAGCTACAGATTTAAACCTTGCAGTATCTCCTGACAGGAATTATTACAGCACATTAAGGGATAAATTAGGCTGGGGAGGTATGCCGTGCTAACATATCTTGCAGTAAAAAATATAGCAGTTATTGAAAAAGTCAGCCTTGAATTTGAAAAAGGCTTAAACGTTATTACAGGGGAAACAGGTGCAGGTAAATCTGTGCTTGTAGGTGCTTTAAAATATTTAACAGGGGATAGAGCAGGTAAAGTAAGCCCTAGAAATATACAGGAAAAATATTCAGCAGAAGGTATATTTTCTGATAATCTAAATATTGATGAAGAACTTATTGAACAGTATGAAATAGAAGATGAACTGATTTTATTTAGGGAAACCGATGAAAACAGTAAAAATAAAGCCTTTATAAACGGCAGAGCAGCACCTGTGAATAAACTTCGTGATGTATCAGAATCTTTAATAGATATTCACGGTCAGCATGAAAACCAGTTTTTATTTAACCCTGCAAAACATCTGCAGTTTATAGATTATTTTGTAGATAATAAACTAAAAAATGATTTTACATCTGCATATAAACTATATAGAGAGAAATACGAACAGCTTGAAAATATTAAGAAAAATAAAGAAAATATTCTTAAAATGCAGGAAATGTATAAATGGCAGTATAATGAAATATCTTCTTTTAAAATAGATTTGGAAAACGATAATACTATAGAAGAACGTATTAAATTTTTATCAAGTATTGAAAAAATAAAAGAAGCAGTATCTTTATCTATGGAAGCCTTAAATGATGGTGAAATTTCTGCAGCTTTATTAATTGAAAAATCTATTAAAGCAGTAAACAGCATAAGTAATATATCAAGTGATGCTTTAAAAGCAGAAGAATTTTTAAATGCAGCACTTTCTAATATTGTGGAAGCATCAGCATATATTACAGGGCTGATTGATGAAGAAAGTAATAATTCTGGAGATGATTTAAATAACTTAATAGATAGAAAATATAAGCTGCAGGATCTCTGTAAAAAATACGGGGGCAGCCTGGAAAGTGTTGCTGCTTATTTTGAAAAGCTGGAACAAGATCTTGCTAATTTTGAATCAGGTGATGATATTACATCTAAATTAGAAATAGAAGTATCAGAACTAAAAAAAGCAGCAGAAGAAAAAGCCGTATTATTAAATAATGCAAGAAAACAAGCAGCACTTGATTTAAGTAAAAAAACAGAAAGTATATTAGATGAACTAGAACTAAAATCTGCAAAATTTGAAGTGAAATTTAAAGATAACGATACTCTTGATTATCAGGCAGGTATATCTGCTGAATTTTTCATTTCCACTAACGCAGGCTTTCAGACTGCACCTTTAGCATCAGTGGCTTCTGGCGGGGAAGTGTCAAGGGTTATGCTTGCTTTAAAAGAAGTGTTTGCAGATTATGATAATGTTGGCACCATGCTTTTTGATGAAATAGATACAGGTATAAGCGGTAAAGCTGCCCAAAGTGTTGCTAAAAAATTAAAACAGTTAAGTAAAAGAAAACAGATTATCGTTATAACCCACCTGCCGGTTGTGGCAGCTATGGGGGACAGCCATTTTCATATTTCTAAATCAGATAAAGATGGTATTTCTGCCACAAATATATTAAAACTTGACAAAACTTCTAAAGTTAATATAATAGCCACCATGATTTCAGGGGAGATTACAGAAACAGCACTGCAACAGGCAGAAGATATGATTAAAAGGGGTAGTATGTAAGTGGATTTTTTAAAAACTTTTTATCACGATATTTTGGCAGCAGGTGCCATATTTATTTCCTTTTTAGTAAGTGCTGTAAATAAATTTGGTTATGCAGGTATTATTTTTTTAATGGGGCTTGAAAGCTCTTTTGTTCCTTTTCCCAGCGAATTAGTTGTTCCCCCTGCAGGTTATCTTGCTTCTCAAGGGGAAATGAATATATTTTTAGTAATTATATCAGGTATTGTAGGTTCTATATTAGGTTCATTATTAAACTACTGGATAGCAAGCCGTTTTGGTAGAGATTTCTTATTAAAATATGCAAAATATTTTTTTATTGATAAGGAAAAATTTGACAGGTTTGAAGTATTTTTTAATACCCATGGCGAAATTACTACATTTGTAGGCAGGCTTATACCTGTAATACGTCAATATATATCATTTCCTGCAGGCCTTGTGCGTATGGATCTTAAACGATTTATTTTCTATACAGGGCTGGGTGCTGCTATATGGTGCACTATTTTAGCTTATGTTGGCTATTTTGTAGGCAATAATATTGATATTGTTAAAGAAAACATAAATTATATTATGATGTTTGTATTTCCTGCCTTGATTTTGCTTGTAATATTATATATTTTAAGATATAAATACCGTAGAAAAAGAGAAAGAATCTCAGAATAGGTGCAAAAGTATGAAAAAAATAGTTTTTTTATTATTATTTATTTTTAGTTTTAGTCAAGCATTTGCAGAAATTTATGAAGTAAAATTAGGGGATACATTATATGGTATCTTATCAGATAAGTATACGCCACAGCAAATGGCAGAAATCAACAGGCAGATTAAAAAGGAATATAAAGGTTTTGTTTTAAGGCCTGGTATGAAAATATCATTAGAAAATAATAAAGTTGTTATTTATGCAGCCCTTGATAGAGAAGTGGTTATCACAAAATTATCAGACGGTAACGCAAAAGTTAATATTAATACTTACGAGCAGGACTTAATGAAAGTTGTGGTAAAAGGCACTATTGAGAACAATCTTTTTGAAGCAATGTATAAAGCCGGCGAAGATGCAGAACTTGCTGCAAATTTAGCAAGTATATTTGAGTGGGAAATAGATTTTTTTAAGGATTTACGCCCAGGGGATAGATTTATCATTCTAGTAGAAAAAAGATTTATTCAAGATAAATATGCAGGATACGGCAAGATTTTAGCGGCAGATTTTTATAATCAAGGTAAGTTAAAACGTGCAGTATATTATAATGACGGCAAAAAGAATAAAGGTTATTATAACGAAAAAGGGGAAGGTTTAGAACGGGGCTTTTTAAGAGTGCCGCTTAACTATTCCCGTATATCATCTCGTTATTCTACATCAAGATTACATCCTGTTTTAGGATACCACAGGCCCCATTATGGTGTAGACTATGCAGCACCCATTGGCACACCAGTAAAAGCAACAGCAAGCGGTATTGTAAAAATTAAATCAAGAACAAAAGGCAACGGTAACTATATAGCACTTCGCCACCCTAACGGTTATGAAACTTTTTACTTACATTTAAACGGTTTTAATAGAGCAATCAAGCAAGGTGGTGCAGTTGCACAAGGTCAGATTATAGGCTATGTTGGTTCTACAGGTTATTCCACAGGCCCGCACCTTGATTACCGTATTAGAAAAAATGGAAGATGGCTTAACCCACTTACATTTGTAGCAACCCCAAAAACATTGAAAAAAGATGATGTGGCAGCATTTTTAGAGCATGCTTCCAGCTTTTTAAACAAATTAAACTTATCAGATGTGGTATATGCACAAACTACTCCAACATATAGTATGCCCCCTGTTAATTCAATGTTTTTACAGTTTTAATAATAATTATAAATAACCCGTCTTTTTTATGGCGGGTTTTTTTATAATATATTTACCATAAATTATTCTTATTTTA
>RCNI01000359.1_pt1 | contig 28933 bp, 26 predicted proteins | sample 2041151 | NCBI WGS metagenome assembly RCNI01 (sample SAMN09708214, study PRJNA481090) | feces metagenome | isolation source: feces | place: Antarctica: Albino Rookery
CCGAACACAGAAGTTAAGCACTTCAGCGGCGACAATATCTAGGCTTGCCCTAGTGAAGATAGCACGTTGCCGGGTAACTGCCCTGCTCAGTTGGGCAGGGTTTTTTTTATGTTTAAAACTAGAAATTTATTTTGATATATGTTATATTAATTATTGTTTATTTAGAAAGTTAATGAGTGGTGATTAAAATGGCAAAAAAAGTTTTATTAGGATTATCAGGTGGAGTTGATTCAGCAGTTGCTGCATATGTATTGAAAAAACAAGGATATGATGTAACTTGCGCTTTTATGAGAAATTGGGATTCTTTTGCAAACAATGATATTATGGGAAATCCTACAATTCAAAATGATGTATGTCCTCAAGAACAAGACTACATGGATGCAAAAGCTGTCGCTGATAAATTAGGTTTACCTTTACTAAGAGTAGATTTCGTTAAAGAATATTGGGATGATGTTTTTACATATTTTTTAGATGAATATCGTAAAGGAAGAACGCCTAATCCAGATATTTTATGTAATAAATATATTAAGTTTAATGCATTTGTTAAATATGGCAAAAAATTAGGATTTGATACTTTTGCAACAGGACATTATGCACAAGTAGAGCCTATGGATCAATATACAAAGTTATTAAGAGGTGCCGATGATAATAAGGATCAAACGTATTTTCTTTGTCAAGTATCACAGGAGGCGGTTGCACACTCTTTATTTCCTATAGGAAATTTACAAAAATCTGAAGTTCGTGCTATTGCAGCTGAATTGGAATTAGACAGTGTCTCTTCTAAAAAAGATTCTACAGGAATATGTTTTATTGGTGAGAGAAATTTCAGAGAATTTTTACAAAATTATATTCCAAGTAAGGATGGAGATATTGTAGATATACATACATTAAATGTTGTTGGTCGTCATAGCGGAGTTATGTATTATACAATTGGTCAGCGAAAAGGATTAGGAATTGGCGGAAATAAGGGTCCATGGTTTGTAGTTGGAAAAGATGTTCAAAAAAATATTCTATATGTAACAAATGGTAGTGAAGATGAATGGTTATTTTCAACGAGCTGTATTGTTTCTGGTGTAAATTGGCTTCGTCCAGAAAAACCAAATGGTGATTACGGTTGTACTGCAAAATTCCGTTATCGTCAAAAAGATCATGATGTTATTTTACGTTTTATTGATGATACCACAGTATTATTAACATACAATCAAGGTGTATCAAGCGTTACGTGTGGTCAAGAAGCAGTATTTTATGATTATGAAGAGTGTTTAGGTGGAGGAGTTATTGAAGAAGTATTTAGCAATGGTATCAGTATGGAGTCTAAAATTAAAGAACATGTAAACCATGGAGGAAAATAATATGGCATTTTTATCAAAGAAGCGTACTGCGCTTCTTTTAGCTTTATATTTTATTGGATATCTATTAGTTATTCCGGTAATGATAAAAAATATTACGTTAGCTATCAATCCAAGTGCAACAGTTGTAAATATACCTGTGTCGTTTTTTATTCATTTTGTTTTTTTATGTATATGTATATATATTGCAAAGCCTGTTTGGATTGATTCTATATATAAGTTAAAAAATAATAAAAGAGTTTTTTTTAAAAATCTTATAAAATATATTATATTGATTTTAGTTGTGAACGCGTTATTAGGCATGTTTATTAATTTGTTTAGTCAGAGTTCAAATAGTGAAAATCAAATTTCTATTATTCAAAATGCAAAAATAGCGCCTTTATTTATTGCATTTCTAAGTGCGTTTTTTGCTCCCATTTTAGAAGAAACAATTTTTAGAGGTGGTGTTTTTTCTTGTTTACGGAAACATCATAGTTATTTATTTTCAATGTTAATTAGTTCATTTTTATTCGGATTTATACATGTAATGAATTCATTATTTATAGGTAATTTTAATGATCTAATTTATTTATTCTTGTATATGGGATTAGGAATGATTTTATCTAAATCATATGAAAAGTCGAATTCTTTATTAGTTAGTATTGGTGTTCATATGGGAAATAATTTGGTAGGTTTATTAGGATTATTTTTGTCACTTTAAGATTGGAGGCTTTTTATGGAAGATGAATTAATTATTGAAGCTAAATTAGTGCACAAAATATTTTATAATGAGTCAAATGGTTATGGTGTATTTAAATTTGTGACATATGATGTTGAAGAAAAAACATTTACTGCCACAGGATCATTTTATAATGTAGAGTTTGACTATGTATATCGATTATCTGGTAAATATATTGATCATCCTAAATTTGGTATTCAATTTCAAGTATTTAGTTATCAAAAAGTAATGCCATCAGATGATGAAAGTTTAATTCGTTTTTTTTCAAGTAGTTTATTTCCAGGAATAGGAAAGCAAACGGCAATCTCAATCATTCATGTACTAGGGGATGATGCAGTTGATAAAATACGAAATAATCCAGATGTTTTATTAGAAATTCCAGGATTAAATACAAAAAAAAGAAATTCTATAGTGAATGGTATTATGGAATATGCAGAAGAAGATGAAACAACTTTTTTCTTTACAAGATATGGAATTAGTATAAAAAATATAAAAAAATTTGAAGCGAAATATGGGTCTGATGCAATATCTTTGATTAAAGAAAATCCATATAGAATTATTGAAGATATTGATGGTGTAGGTTTTAAAACTGCGGATAAACTTGCACAAGCATTACAATTTGATTTGGAACATCCGTATCGTATTAAGGCAGCAATTTTAGCTGCTATTTTAGAATTATGTATGAAAACTGGAGATACTTTTATTGAAGAAGTAGATTTGAAATTGTTTATGAAAAAGCAATTTCCTACAATTGAAATTGATGATTATATAACTATTTTAGAAAATGAGTTTTTAATTATGCGAGAGGATAATCGTATATATCATCATACGCAATATGATAGTGAACAAGGAATTGCATCATTTCTTAAAGAATTTCCATATGAAAAGCAAAATGAAGTTGATTCTAAGAAATTAATACAAGATATCAATAATCTACAAGGTGAGCTACATATACAATATGAAGAAAAACAGATTGAAGCAATGACTAACTTTTTTTCAAATGCGTTTTCTATATTGACCGGAGGTCCTGGAACTGGTAAAACCACAATAGTTCAAGGAATAATTGAATTGTATAAAAAGCATTATCCGATGGATCAAATTGCAATATGTGCTCCAACAGGAAGAGCTAGTAAACGATTAAGTGAATTATGTAATTGTAATGCAACGACAATTCATAGTTTATTGCATTGGGATCTAGAAACGAATAATTTTTTGATTAATGAGAAAGAACCTTTAACATGTGATTTACTAATTATAGATGAATTTAGTATGGTGGATCAGTGGCTTTTTTATAATTTATTAAAAGCATCAAAGTTTGTTAAAAAGATTCTTATCATTGGAGATGAAGACCAATTACCGAGTGTAGGATGTGGTTGCGTATTAAAAGATTTGATTGAAAGTAGACAGTTTGTAGTTACAAGTTTGTCAAAAATATTTCGACAGAGTAAAGATAGTGACGTTATTACTTTAGCTCATGAAATACGTAATGAGCACGTTACAATCTTAGAAGATGCAAAAGATGTTGCATTTTTTAATGCAACACAAAATGAAATAAAAGATATGATTATCAAAATTGTCGAGAATGCGTTAAAAAAAGGGTATTCAAATGAAGATATACAAGTACTTGCCCCAATGTATGCAGGCGTTGCTGGTATTGATGTTTTAAATAATGAATTACAGAAATTAATGAATCCTGTTTCTTCATTTAAAAGAGAGATTAAAATAGGATATCGTACATTTCGCGAAGGAGATAAAGTATTACAATTAAAAAATCAGCCAGATGATGATGTCTATAATGGAGACATCGGAAAAGTAATAGAAATTTTATATGAAAATGATACAGTTGATAAAAAAGCAAGGATTGTTGTAGATTTTGATGGTAACTATGTGGAGTATAGCGGTGAGCAACTATTTAATATCACACATGCTTTTTGTATCTCTATTCATAAATCTCAAGGTAGTGAATATCCTATTGTTGTTCTTCCAATTGTACGGCAATATTCTTATATGCTTAGTAAAAGATTGATTTATACAGCTATAACTCGAGCGAAAAAAAGTTTAGTATTGTTAGGAGAAAAAAATGTGTTTTATGATACGATTGTTAAAAAGGATCAAGTAGAAAGAAAGAGTACGTTGAAAGATAGAATTATTTCTGTATTATCTGAATAAATTTTTTATTAGCCTTCATACTAGTTATGAAGGAGTTGATAGAAATGAATAAATGTATAATGTCTGTCGCAATGGGATTTTTAATTGGAATGTATATTGGATATACACAAGAAGATGAAATAAATGATTTATGCCATCAAACGAAAAAGACCAAAAAGAAAATAAAGAGAAATTATCATAAAGCAATGGATCAAATTTGCGACTATATGGACTTTGACTAACCCCGCAACGGGGTTTTTATTTTATGAATAAAGTTATTAATACAATTATTATTTGGTCTAAAAAATTGATACCTGTATTTGGTTGCATTACTTTATTTCTTATCATTTTACAAAGATTAGGCTTAGATCGGTGGATTTTACTCATTTATCATGCACTGATTCCTATTTTTGTTGGTGGAGTTATTACTTTTTTCCTACAACCATTTATTAATCGGTTACATCGATATATTTCTTATAAAATGAGTGTTTATATTATATATTTTGGGTTTGTGATATTTTTTATAGGGATTTTATTATTTGCATTACCAGAAATATATAAATATGGAAATACAGTAGTTACAATGTTTCCTATTTGGATGAGAGAAATAGAACAATTGTTAGAAAAGCATCAAATTTCGTTTCAATATCAGGATATTATTAATCAACCATATGTTAAAGAAGGTTATAATATAGTTATACAATCTATAAGAGATGTTATAGAAAAAGTAGGTATTTATGGTTTTGGATATATGATTGCATTTTTTATATCGCTTGATATTCCATTTTTCAAAAAAATAATGCAATATTATGATATATATAAATGTACTTATACAAAATTTTATCAAACAATTTGTAATATTGTATTTCAATATGTAAAAGGAACATTAGTGGATATGATATTTATTGTTGTATCTGTAGGAGTCATATTATATATATTTGGTTTTTCGAATCCTTGGGTTTATGCAATATTGTTATCTTTATTAAATCTATTTCCATATATAGGCGCAACAGTTGGAGTTTTTCTAATTGCCTTAGCAGCTTATTTTCAATATTCCTCGTTTCCTTGGCTTTTAATTATATCTGTGTGGATTGTTCAACAAATTGAAGCAAATGTAATTCAACCATTTATTTTTCATAGAACAATGCATGTTCATCCATTGTTGATTTTTATATTTATGTTCCTTGGAAATGCAATTTTTGGAATTATTGGAATTATTTTATCACCTATTTTAGCAGCAAGTTTTCAAATGGTTCTAGGAAGTTATTTCCATGTAAAAACAAAGGATACGGTGGGTGAATGGAATGATGTATGGGAAGACTTTGATCAAGCTATGAATAAAGAGGATAATAAAATGTAAAGGTTATATTGTATCTATGACTTGCGAAAAAGAAAAGAATTTGATATACTAAAAAAGTAAATAAAGCGTTGAAGAAGAGGAGTATATCTTGGTTACTGCAAAGAGAGAAGACGGCTGGTGTAAGTTTTCGAGTATAAGAGATAGAAGGCTGCTTTGGAGTTTTATCGCATGACATCGGCGTTAATGATGATAAGTAAGGGTGCTCTATAAATGTATAGGGTGAACTAGGATGGTACCGCGTATAAAATGTTTACGTTCCTGGATAGGAACGTTTTTTTATGTTTAGGAGGAAATAAAATGAAAAATTTAACAGGTAGTCAAATACGTCAAATGTTCCTTGATTATTTCAAGAAAAATGGACATATGATTGAACCAGGAGCAAGTCTTGTTCCGCATAATGATCCAACATTATTATGGATCAATGCAGGTGTTGCGGCATTAAAAAAATATTTTGATGGTACAGTGAAACCAGAATGTCCAAGAATTGCAAATGCACAGAAATCAATTCGTACAAATGATATCGAAAATGTTGGAAAAACTGCACGTCACCATACATTTTTCGAAATGTTAGGAAACTTTTCAATTGGTGATTATTTTAAAAGAGAAGCTATTCACTTCGCATGGAATTTTTTAACTGGAGAAGATTATATTGGATTTGATAAAGATCGATTATATATTACTGTGTATATTGATGATAGTGAAGCATATGATATTTGGACAAAAGAAATTGGTGTTGATCCAAGCCATATTTTAAAAACACCAGAAAATTTTTGGCAAATTGGAGAAGGACCATGTGGACCAGATACAGAAATTTTTTATGATCGTGGGGAAGCATATGATCCAGAAGGTTTAGGAGAAAAATTATTTTTCGAAGAATTAGAAAATGATCGTTATATTGAAGTATGGAATAATGTTTTCTCTCAATATGATGCAAAAGAGGGTGTTGATCGTAAAGATTTTAAAGAGCTTCCTCAAAAAAATATTGATACAGGGATGGGACTTGAACGTTTAGTTTGCTTAGTTCAAAACGGAGAAACCAATTTTGATACAGATTTATTCTTACCATTAATTCATGCAACTGAAAAATACACTGATATGCGTTATGATGATCCAAATAATAAAATGGCTTTCCGTGTAATTGCTGATCATATTCGTACAGTTACATTTGCATTAGCAGATGGTGCGTTATTTGCAAATGAAGGTAGAGGTTATGTATTACGTCGTGTATTACGTCGTGCAGTTCGATTTGGTAAAAAATTAAAAATCGAAGGAGCTTTTATGTATCAGCTTGTACCAGTTGTTTATGATATCATGAAAGACTTCTATCCTTATTTAGAAGAAAAATTAGATTATATTGCAAAACTTGTTAAAGCAGAAGAAGAACGTTTCCAAGCTACTTTAGCAGATGGAGAAAAATTACTATTAGAAGTTATGGAAAAACAAAAAGATAGTAAATTGATTGACGGTGCAACAGCATTTAAATTATATGACACTTATGGTTTCCCATTAGAATTGACTACAGAAATTGCTGAAGAGAGTGGATATAGTGTAGATACTAACGGATTTGACAAAGAAATGAAACAGCAAAGAGAACGTGCAAGAAATGCTCGTGAAGATGTAGAATCTATGTCAAGTCAATCAGCTGATTTAATGGCATTTACAGAAGAAAGCAAATTTATTGGTTACGATGAAAGAACTTGTGACGCTAAAGTAATTGCTTTATTCAAAGATGGTAAAAAAGTAGATGAAATCAGTGATGAAGGGGATGCTATTTTTGATACAACTGTATTCTATGCAGAAAGTGGCGGACAAGTAGGAGATACAGGAAACTTCACTGGAGATGCAGAAGGTAATATTGTAAATACAGTAAAGGCCCCACATAAACAACATTTACATAAAATCAATGTAACAAATGGATCATTGAAAGTAGGAAGTCGTGTTCAATTAGCTGTAGATAGTAAAAAACGTGACATTATTACATCAAATCACTCTTGTACACATTTGTTACAAAGTGCCTTAAAGAAAGTCATTGGAAATCATATTCAACAAGCAGGTAGCTTTGTAAATCATGAGTACTTACGTTTTGACTTTACACATTATGAAAAAGTGACACAAGAACAATTAAAAGAAATTGAACAATTAGTGAATCAATATATTAGTGAACATTATGAAGTAACAAAAATCGAAATGCCTATTGAAGAAGCAAAACAAAGTGGAGCAACAGCATTATTCGATGAAAAATATGGTGATGTTGTACGTGTTGTTACAATGGGAGATGTATCAAAAGAATTCTGTGGAGGATGCCATGTAAATAACACCCAAGAAATTGGTATTTGTAAAATTGTCTCTGAAGAAAGTATTGGTAGTGGTGTTCGACGTATTACTGCAAAAACAGGATATAGTGCATATGAAGATTTTGCATCAGAAGAGCAAACACTTCGTACAATTGCATCTGATTTAAAATTAAAAGGAATTGCGAATGTAGATAAAAAAGTAGAACAAATGCTACAAGAAATGTCACAATTAAAGAAAGAATTATCATCTTTACAAAATGAAATGTTTACATTAAAAGCGAATGAATTAATTCATGACGTAAAAGAAGTTAATGGAAGAAATGTTTTAATCAAACGCTTAGATGGTGCTGATGCAAATGCACTAAAAGATATTGCTACTACAATTAAAGGGCAAAAAGAAAATATTGTTGTATTCTTAGCTAGTGTTGTAAATGATAAAGTTGTTTTTGTTGCCGGTGCAGATAAAGCATGTGTTGCAAGTGGCATTAAATGTGGTGACTTAGTACGAGAAGCCGCTCAACTTTGCGACGGTAAAGGTGGAGGAAGACCAGATTTAGCACAAGCTGGTGGAAAAGATGTAACGAAAGTGGATGAATCAATTGAATTCATTAAAAATAAATTAGCTTAGGGTTTTCATTTTTGATAAAATAGGATAAAATGGAAGAAAGATAAAAAGGAGGTAATACTATGAAAGATATTACAGAAACAATGGCTTTTAAATCAGAAGATTTAAAAAGAGAAAATATCAAACATGTATTACGTGTTGTTAAGGAAGCATTAGATGAACGAGGTTATAATTCAGTAAATCAGCTTGCTGGATACTTAATTAGCAATGATCCTGCCTATATTTCATCACATAATAATGCTAGAATTATTATTCAAAGTGTAGAACGCTATGAGATTATTGAAGAATTAGTACGTTCATATTTAGAGGACGATCATTCATAATGAGAACATTAGGATTAGATTTAGGATCACGTACTTGTGGAATCAGTGTTAGCGATGTGCTTGGAATGATAGCAAGACCTGTCGAAACAGTTCGATTTGAAGAAGATGATTATGAATCAGCTTTTGAACAAGTAAAAAAATATATTAATGAATTTCAAGTAAAGACGGTTGTGCTAGGTTTGCCAAAGCATATGAATGGTGACATTGGATTACGTGGAGAGGTTTCTATTAAATTTAAAGAAATGCTTGAAACACTAGATGTGAAAGTTATTTTATGGGATGAACGCCTAACAACAGTGGCAGCAGAGCGTATTTTGATTAGTGCAGATGTTTCAAGGAAGAAGCGTAAAAAAATTATTGATCAAATGGCTGCAGTACAAATTTTACAGGGTTATTTAGATAGTAATCAATAGGGGCTAATATAAGCCCCTTTCTATAGGAGGATAATAGTATGTTAGAAACAAATACAATGTTTGTAGTGGATGAAAATGGCGAAGAAAAAGAAATGGAGATTCTGTTTACTTTCGAAAATGAAGAAAAAACAAGAAAATATGTTGTTTTTGTAGATCCAGAAGGGGATGAAGATAATGTATTTGCTTCAGCCTATGATGATGATGGAAATTTAATTCCAGTTGAAACTGATGAAGAATGGCAAATGATTGAAGAAGTCATTGGAGCATTCCAAGCAGATGAAGAAGTTACAGATTAGTAAGAAGGGCTTCATCATTTCGATTATTGTAATTATTTTCGCTATTATATTAAGTTGTTTTGGTTTTTATCAATATCAATTGACAGCAACGAAAAGAGATAAATCTGTAATCTTTATGGTAAAAGCAAATGAAACTGGGAATATGATTTTAGATAAATTACATGATGAAAATTTAATTCGAAATAAATCCATGGCGAAAATTTATATGAAGTTTTATCATTTAGATCAAATCAAAGCTGGTGGTTTTAAGATTGAACCTACATGGGATACAAGAAAAATTTTAAAGACATTGAATGATGAAACAAAATCAAACAGTGCAGATGCTCTTGTTACGATTAAAGAAGGCATGTGGGCAAAAGATATAGCAAATGAAATTGAGAAAAAGACTGGAAATGATGCAAAAGAGTTGTTAGCTCTATGGAATAATGAAACATATTTAAAAAAAATAATGAAAAAATATGATTTTTTAACTAAAGATATTTTAAATGATAAATATAAAGTAAAATTAGAAGGGTATTTATTCCCTCAAACATACTCTATTCCAATCAATTCATCAAATGAAAAAATTACCGAGGTATTTTTAAATCAGTTTCAAAAAGAAATAGAACCTTTTATGAAAGATATAAAAAAATCAAAGTATTCAATGCAAGAACTTATTACTTATGCAAGTATTATACAGTATGAAGCAAATAACATAAAAGATATGAAAATGATTGTAGGATTATTTAATAACCGTATAAAAAAAGATATGCCTTTAGGAAGTAGTGCTACAGTATGTTATGCATTATACGATGATGTAAAATCACATGTTGATTGTGAAGTGAATCCGCATATTGATTCTCCATATAATACATATGTGCATAAGGGTTTACCGATTGGGCCTATTTTGAATCCGGGTAAAGATGCAATAGATGCGGTTTTACATCCTATAAAAAATGATTATTTATATTTTGTATCTGATATTTATGGAGATGGTAAAGCATACTATGCAAAAACATTAGAGGAACAAGAAAAAAATATCGATAAATTCCATTTACGTCATTAACAAAAGTAGTTTTTTTTCAATAAACGTGATATAATACTAGCCGATGATAGGAGTGAAAATATGGCTGAAGAAAAGTTTTATGTAACCAAAGAAGGGTTAGAAGAACTCTTAAAAGAACAAGATAATTTAATTCATAAAGTGCGTGACGAAGTAATTCGTGAATTACAAGAGGCTCGTGCACAAGGTGACTTGAGTGAAAATGCTGACTATGATGCAGCACGTGATCGTCAAGCGCGTGTAGAAGCAAGAATTCGTGAATTAGAAGCAATGATTAAAAATGCTGAAGTCATTGAAGAAGATAAAGAAACAAACGGAAAAACTGTTGGTTTAGGTTCAACAGTTACAATTAAAGATTTATCAGATGGAGAAGAAGAAACATTTACAATTGTGGGTTCTATTGAAGCAGACCCATTAAATGGTAAACTTTCAAATATCACTCCATTAGCAATTGCATTAATGGATAAAAAAGTAGGTTCAACAGTTGAAATTTTAAATGTTGAAGAACCATACAAAGTTAAAGTTATTGGATTAAAATAAAAATTTTATATCGATAAATAAGACTTAATAGTTATAAAACTGTCTCTTATAATGAATGGAGGCAGTTTTTTTATATATTAGAGAACGAATTTTATTTTTTTAGTCGTATATCATTATAGGAGGAATGATATATGAAAAAAACTATTATTTTTTTAATTTTGTTATTCTTTATTACAACTTATGAAAAAATAGAAATAGTTGATATGTCTAATTATAAGTTACAACAAAAAACTATTGAAATTAAAGGAGAAGTTAATCATCCTGGTGTTTATAAAATGAATATACATGATACTTTAGAAATATTAATAAAACAAAGTGGCGGAATTACTGAAGAAGCGGATATTTCATCATTGAATTTGACAACAGATTTAGAAAATAATAGTGTTGTTGTTATTCCTAAAAAAGAGGAAGAAAAAAGAATTTCTATTAATAGTGGTTCTGTAGAGGAGTTGGATTCTCTTCCAGGTGTAGGTCCTGCAATAGCAGAAAGAATAGTTCAGTATCGTAAGAAAAAGCCATTTCAAAGACTTGAAGATTTAATGGAAATCAAGGGAATTGGAGAAAAAATGTTTGATAAAATTAAGGATCGATTATCTTTATGAAAGATGAATGGTTAATGTGTGGAGTATGTTTATGTTTACTTTCAGTTTTACCTTTTTATGCTAGTATAGTTTTAATAATTGGTATAGTTTTATACCATAAAAAAAGATTTTCTTATGGAATTATAAAATTTATATGTATTTGTATATTGTTTTTTGTTCGTACACAGTACATGCATCCGACTTATATTCATAATGTAAATAAAGAAATAAAAATAAAAGAAATAAAGGAAAACTATGCAATTGGTTTTAATGGACAACAGAAAGTGCTAGTCTATGGTCTGAATCATGTGTCATATGATGATGTGGTTTTAGTAAAAGGAACATATAAAAAAATAGATTCAGTATCTAATGAAGGACAATTTGATTTTACAAAATGGGCAAATAGAAAAGGTATATATGAAAGTATTAATGCAAGAAAGTTTAAAGTTTTGAAGGAAGGAAAAAGTGTTCGAAGTAAATTGTTTAAATATATTCAAACCTTGACAAAAGATAAAGCTAAATTTATTAATGGATTATTATATGGAATTTATGAAGACGATCAATATCCATTGATTACGGCAAGTGGAATGCACATTTCTTTTTTATTAAGTATATTAACAAAAATATGGAAGAATCATATTGAATACAAAAAAGGTCAAATGATTAATTTTATTATTTTATGTATGATTGCACAAGCAACAGTAATATCTGCATCAATATTTCGACTATTGTGTTTTCAAATTATAAAAATTGTATCTTCGGATAATCCTTATGATCAAATAGGAAAATCAATTATATTGATGTTATTTTACAATCCTAATTATGTGTATGAAATTGGTTTTCTTACACCAATACTTTTTCGTATCATATTTCTTTTCAATGTACAAAAAAGAAATAAGTATGTTTTATCTTTTTTAGTGCTATTTCCTATTCAAATGTACTTTTTTCATTCATGTGATTTGGTACAAATGTTGATTTTTCCTATTTTGAGATTGATATATGCAATATTATATTTGCTCGCATGGATATTGTTATTATCTCATGTAGAATTTATTGTTTTTATAAGTTATAAATTATTAGCTATTATAAAAAATGTTAACAGTACTAGTTTTTATTTATATGGTAGTGTACATACATGGTGGTTAATTTTATGGCTTATATCCAGTTTATATTTTATATCTTATAAATTTTTTTGGAATAGTATTAGAATGATTATGCTTTTTGTTCTATTTTTTGTAATTCCTTATCTATCTCCTTTTGTCACTATTACGATGCTAGATGTTGGGCAAGGAGATTGTACACTAATTCAGATGCCATACCAAAGAGAAGTTTATATGATTGATATAATTGGAAATAGAAAAAAGAATATACCTAAAGATATTATTGTGCCATATTTACGTGCGCAAGGAATTTATAAAATTGATCAATTGTTAATTACTCATCATGATTTTGATCATTGTGGTGGATTAGAGGAACTTCAAGAATTAATACCGATTGATGTTATAATCGACAATAAAAAAACTGCAAAAAAATATCAAAAGACATTTATGAAATATTTATTATTAGATTATCAAGGAGAAGATGAAAATGATAATAGTATTGTTACTTTATTAAAAGTTTTTAATAAAACAGCATTGTTTATGGGGGATTTAGGAAAAAAAGGAGAAAGAGAATTAATGATGGAATATCCTAAGCTTGAGGCGGATATTTTAAAAGCAGGACATCATGGAAGTAATACAAGCTCATCGAGTACTTTTTTGCATCAAATTCAACCTGCGATATCTTTGATTTCATGTGGAAGAAATAATATTTATAAACATCCAAATCAAGAAGTATTAGAAACTATGGAGAAAGAAAAGATTTATTCAATCATTACTAAGAATCATGGAGGATGTATTATAAAAATAGGTAAGTATTTTAGTTATTTTAAAACTGCAAAAGGTCAATATGGATTACTTTAATGTTAAATATAGAAGTGAAGCGAACTTTATGTTAGAATAATACAAGGGTGATAAACATGAATTATTTACTTTATGGCGAAGAGCAATATCGTTTAAAAAAAACATTAAATACAATCATTTCACAATATGTAAAAGATGAGAATGATTTAAATGTAATAACGTATGATGCATTACAAACGGAAATGGATGTAATTATTGAAGATGCAATGACAATTCCGTTTTTTTCTGAATATAAAGTGATTCTTGTTTATCATGCAAATTTTTTCTCAACAACGAATGATACAGGAATTGATGCTAATGTATTAGAAGACTATATAAAACAATCTATGGATAGCACTGTACTTGTTTTTATTGGAGATTTTGCAAAATTAGACACAAGAAAAAAAATAGTGAAATTGATTCAAAAGCAGTGGAAAGTATTAGAATTTAAAAAATTAGATGAATTAGGGAAAAAAAGTTTTGTTGAAGAACAAATGAAAAAAAGAAACATAAAAATAGATCATGATGCATATCAAGAGTTGCTTCAACGCTTGCCATTAGATATGGAAAGTATTCAAAGAGAGTTAGATAAGTTAGATTTGTATGGAAATCAAATTACGAAGGATGTAGTTACAAAATTAGTAATTAGACCTTTAGAAGATGATGTGTTTGCTTTAGTAAATGCAGTAGTTGAAAAAAATATATCAAAAGCATTTTATATATGGAATGATTTATGCGTTATTAATACAGATTCTATCTATTTGACTGCATTATTGGCATCACAATTTCGGTTTTTATACGAGGTTAAAGTTTTAGTTCAACAAGGACAAACAAAAGAAGAAATTGTATCTAGTTTACATGCGCATCCCTATCGTGTGAAATTAGCAATGAAAAGTGTAGAATATTTAACTAGTGATTATTTAATGCAAATGCTTGCTAAACTTGCTGATTTAGATCAAAAGTTAAAAAGTGGTTTACTTGATAAAAAATTAGGTTTTGAAATGTTTTTATTGGAAATATAAGGAGGATTTTATGAAATCGTTAAAGGAACTATTTAGAATTGGCCCGGGCCCCTCATCATCCCACACATTAGGTCCTCAAAGGGCAACGCGATTATTTTTGGAGAGATTTCCTAATGCAGATAGTTATGAGGTAGAACTATATGGATCTTTATCTCTTACTGGAAAAGGACACCTTACAGATGCAATTATCATTGATACAATGAAACCAAAGTCATGTAAGGTTTTATTTAAACAAAAAGAAGGAATTAAACATCCAAATACAATGACGCTATTTGCATTTAATGAACATCATAATATTCTTGGAGAAATGACAGTTTACTCTATTGGCGGTGGAGCAATTAGAGTAGAAGGAGAAGAAAGTACAGAAGGGAAAGATGTGTATCCACATCATTCTTTAAAAGAAATATTAGATTATTGTGAGTCTAAGAATATGACTTTTTATGAATATGTAGATGAATTTGATAAGTTAGACGACTACATAGATCAAATTATGGATCAAATGATTAGAACTGTTGAAAATGGTTTAAAAAAAGATGATGTACTTCCTGGAAAATTAAAGTTAAAACGCATCGCAAAAGAAATGAAAGAAAAAGCAGACAAATGTCAAAGTGCTGTTGAAAAAGAAAAACTATTATTATGTGCATATGCTTATAGTGCTAGTGAGGAAAATGCAGGAGGAAGTATAACGGTTACAGCCCCTACACTAGGAAGCAGTGGGATTTTACCTTCTTTAGTTTACTATTATCATAAAAATTTAGGATACTCGCGTAAAGATATATGTAATGGTTTGAAAATTGCAGGATTATTTGGTAATTTAATTAAAGAGAATGCAACAATTTCAGGAGCACAAGGTGGTTGTCAGGCAGAAATTGGGGCTGCGGTTTCAATGGGTGCAGCAATGGTTGCCTTTTTAAAAGGAGGTAGTAATTTGGAAATTGAGTATGCAGCCGAAATTGGAATTGAACATCATTTAGGATTAACATGTGATCCAGTAGGAGGATATGTTATGATCCCCTGTATTGAAAGAAATGCGGTGGGAGTATTAAGAGCTGTTGATGCAGCAATTTTAGCACAAAATATTTGTAGTATACGTGAACATAAGGTAAGTTTTGATATGGTTGTAAATACAATGAATTATACAGGAAAAAAATTACCTCTTGAGTTAAAAGAAACAAGTCTTGGAGGATTGGCAACAATTGTTCCAATTCGCTAGTTTTAGGAATTAAAAGTACGGATGGTTTTAACTTTTCCGTACTTTATTTTTATAAATGATTAATTACTCTTACATAAGAAACACGATCGCAATAAAATGTAAGATACTTGCTATATTTATACATACATGCCAAATAGAATGAAAGTATTTATGTTGAGGTTTACTATAAAAAATAGCGCCAATTGTATACATAATTCCTCCACCAACAATTAAACCTAAAAACAACAGAGAAGTATTTTGTAATAATGGTTTTAAGAAAAAAAGTGCAGTCCATCCCATAATCATGTATATTGTCATAGACAATTTTGGAAGTGATTTTGAAGATATCGATTTTAAAAGTACTCCACCAATTACAGCAATCCATTCGATAGCTAATATGATTATACTTTGTTTTCCACCAATAACACATAATGCAATCGGAGTATAACTTCCAGCAATTGCAAAATATATACAAATATGATCTAATTTTCGAAAGACATATTTGTGTGTTGTGCCAAAAGGCATACAATGATATAAAGTGGATACAATAAACATTAAGAATAAGCATACAATATAAATGGATACACCTACGCTACGAATTGTCCCGCCAATTAAATATGAATAAACGGCAGTTGCAGGTAACAACATAATACACAAAAGAGCCATAACACCATGGGTTACACAGTTTGCAATTTCTTCACCTAAACCAAGTTTATACATGTCACGCATTGATTTTTGTTCCACTAAGAAAACCTCCAATTGAATGTTAAATATTGTAGCACAAATCATAGAAAATCTCAACGATGTATGATGGAGAACAAAGACAATAACATGATATATTACTATAAAATAATAAAAATATATGATATAATAAACAAAGATATGAAATAATTGAATGGAGGCATCTATGTTTTTAAAACGTATTGAGTTACAAGGGTTTAAATCATTTGCAGATAAATCGGTAATTACATTTGATTCAGATATCATCGGTATCGTTGGACCAAATGGATGTGGAAAAAGTAATATCAATGATGCCATACGATGGGTACTCGGGGAACAAAGTGTAAAATCATTGCGTGGAGCTAGCATGAGCGATGTGATTTTTAATGGCTCAACGCAAAGAAAAGCTGTAAATATGGCTGAAGTAACACTTATTTTTGATAATTCAAAACATTTATTAAATATCGATTTTGAAGAAGTAGAGGTTACGCGAAGATTACATAGACAAAGTGGCGAAGGGGAGTATTTTATAAATCATACACCTTGTCGTTTAAAAGATATTGTTAATTTAGTTATGGATACAGGACTTGGAAGAGATTCGTTATCTATTATTTCACAGGGGAATATCTCAGCATTTGCAGATTCAAAACCAGAGGAGCGAAGAGCTCTATTTGAAGAGGCAGCAGGAGTTGCAAAGTATAAAAAACGTAAAAATGAATCATTAGGTAAATTAAATCGTATGCAAGAAAATCTTGCTCGATTAGAAGATATTATTCTTGAACTAGAACGCCAAGTTTCTCCATTAAAGAAGCAAGCAGAAAAAGCAATGATTTATTTAGAAAAGAAAGAGGAACTAGAAACAATTGAGGTTAGTGTTTTAGTTCATGAAATTGAATTTTTAAATGAAAAATTGGAAGATTTAAAAAAGCAAGCTTTTGAATTAGACACACAGAAAGCTATGCATGAAACTACAATTTCTGTAGAAGATATCAAAAATACAGAACTACGTAATGAAATGTATCAATTGGATCGCGAAATCACAAAATTACAGGAATTGTTCACACGTACAAGTGAAGATGCGAGAGTATTTGAAACAAGAAAAATTGAGATAGATGAAAAAAGAAAGTATGCACTAGAATATGCTGATAATACACAGAAAGCAAAAGAATTAAAAATCATGATGGATGAAGCCCGATATGAATACGAGGATCGTTTAAAAAGATTTAAAGATTTAGATGTTGATATGGCACTACGAAAAAAAGAAATAGAAGAATGTGATAATGATATTATGCATTATCGACAAGAAAATCAACAAGCTGGTGCGATATTAAATAGATTGATCAATCGTAAAGAAGTATTAGAAAGTATTGCAAAACAACCTTTTCATCATCAGCGTGCAGTAAAAACTATTGTAGAGGCCAATTTATATGGTATTTTAGGAGTTGTTTCACAGATATTTAAGCCATCAGCAAATTATGAAGTAGCAATTTCTAATGCTTTAGCAGGAGCTATGTATCATATTGTTACAACAAATGAAGAAAGTGCACGGCATGCAATTGGATTTTTGAAAAAAAATCAATCAGGTAGAGCAACCTTTTTGCCATTAACGGTTATGAAGCCACATTATGTTCAAAGAGAACAAAAAATGATTGTAGAAAATTGCGAAGGTTATTTAGGAATAGCTAGTGAATTCGTTGAAAATGAAGAACAGTTTGATACTTTAAAAGAGTCATTGTTAGGAAACGTAATTATCACTGATAATTTAGTGAATGCTAATAAAATTGCAAAAATTATACATTATGGATATAAAATTGTTACATTAGAGGGGGATCTTGTTAATAAAGGCGGTAGTATGACTGGTGGACGTAATGGAAATAGTACAACACCTTTAACTATACAGAAAGAATTAACTCAAATTATACAAAGTCTAGAAGATCAAAAAATAAAAAAAGATGGCTTAAAAAATCAATTGTCAACTTTATTAAATAAACAAGAACAATTACGCTCAGATCTGGTTCAAATGCAAATTTCAAGTGCACAATTGGATCCAATAGTGAAAGCAAAATGGTCAAAATTTGATCGTTTGAAAGAGGAATATGAACAAATTGCCCCTGAAGAAGAATTACAAGATGAAGATTTGACGAAAGATGATTTAGTTGTAAAATTATCAGCCATTCACTCAAAAATAGATGATTTAACATCACAGATGAAAAATAAGCGGGAAAGACGTATGAAAATTGGTAGTGAGGTTGAACATAAAGATTTACAAATTCGAAAGTTACGTAGAGAGTTGAATGGGTTACAAAATGATATTCGAGAGGTAGAAGTCTTACAAGCCAAAACGGAAACTCGATTAGAAACAACGATAGAAAGATTAAGTACTACATATGAAATGACATATGAATATGCTCAGACACAAAAAATTGATACTGATATAGAGGCTGCAAAGGTGAAAGTTGTGGAATTAAGAAAAGAAATTTCATCTTTGGGAAACGTTAATTTAGATGCGCCTAAGGAATATGAAGAAGTAAGTGAAAGGTATGAATTTTTAACAAAACAGCGAGAAGATTTAGAAGGTGCAAAAGGAAAAATCTTAACTGCTATTGACGAAATGGATGAAATCATGATTCAGCAATTTAGTGAGATGTTCGAAAAAATTAATTTACAACTTAATGATGTGTTCCGTGCATTGTTCGGTGGAGGCCAAGCAAGATTGTTTATGGTAAATCCAAATGATGTTTTGAATACTGGTATTGATATTGATGTACAACCACCTGGAAAAAAAGTACAAAATATACGTTTATTTTCAGGTGGAGAGAAGAGTTTGATAGCGATTTGCGTCTTGTTTTCAATTTTGAAAGCAAGAACAATTCCTCTATGTATTTTTGATGAAGTAGAAGCGGCGTTAGATCAAGCAAACGTAGAGAGATTTGCTAAATATATTGGTCAGTTCCGTGGAGAAAGTCAATTTATCGTTGTCACACATAGACCAGGAACTATGGAACAATGTGATGCATTGTATGGGGTAACGATGCAACAGAATGGTGTATCACAACTATTAAAAGTAAAATTGCAAGATGCAATTTCAATGATTGATAAAGAAGAGGTGAAAGCATAATGGGTATTTTATCAAAGTTGAAAAATGTCTTTTCTTCTAAAAAAGATGGAGACTGTTATTTAAGTGGTTTGAATAAATCTAAGAAATCATTTTCAGAACGAATTCGTAGATTAGCAGTTGGTTTTTCAGGTGTTAACGAAGAGTTTTTAGAAGAATTAATGATTGTGTTGTTAGAGGCTGATATTGGAATTAAAACAGCACAAAAAATTGTGGATGAAGTCGAAACAAGAGCAATGGATCAAAAATTAAAAAAATTCGATGAAATAACAGATTGCTTGATTGAAGTAATGCATGATATGTATTGCAGCCACGAAGATAAACCATTTAATAAAAATGAAGACGGACCTACTGTAATTTTGATGGTTGGTGTAAATGGAAGTGGTAAAACGACAACAACTGCTAAATTAACAAAGCTATTTAAAGAAGAAGGTGCAAGCGTTGCATTAGCGGCAGCAGACACTTTCCGTGCAGGAGCTATTGATCAGTTGGTAACTTGGGCTGAAAGACTAAATGTTCCTTGTATTAAAGGTAGAGAAGGCGGAGATCCAAGCGCAGCATTAGTTGATGCTTGTCGATTTGCAAAGGAAAACAATATCGATTATTTAATTGGAGATACTGCAGGACGATTACAAAATAAAGCTAACCTTATGAAAGAGTTAGAAAAAATGCATCGTGTAATTGAACGTGAAATTCCAAATGCACCACACGAAGTATGGCTTGTTTTAGATGCAACAACTGGACAAAATGGAATTTCACAAGCGCAAATTTTCTTAGAAACTACAAACGTAACAGGAATTATTCTTACAAAATTAGATGGAACTGCAAAAGGTGGAATAGTAGTAGCCATCCGTGATCAATTAGGATTACCTGTGAAGTATATTGGATTAGGTGAAAAACCTGATGATTTAAGACCATTTGATATTGATTCATATCTATATGGATTATGTGAGGAATTGTTAGAAGAATGATAGAAAAAACAGAAGAAATGAATGCATTATTAGATTTTTATGATTCTCTACTTACAGAGAAACAATCAATTGTAATGAATTTATATTATAAAGAAGATTTTTCACTTGCAGAAATTGCAGAACAGATGAATATTTCACGTGCTGCAGTTAGTGACCATTTAAAAAGAAGTATGCAGATTTTAGAGGATTATGAAAAAAAATTAAGTCTTGTTGAAAATTATGAGGCAAGAATAAAAATTTATGATAAAATAAAAGAAATCGGTAATGCTGATGCTAGCAAACTGGTAGAGGAATTAGAAAGATTAGAAAATTAGTAGGAGGAAATTTAGAATGTCAAAGATTATTTCGGTGAACGCAGGTAGTTCATCATTAAAATTCCAATTATTTGAAATGCCGGAAGAAACAGTTTTAACAAGTGGACTTGTTGAACGTATCGGCTTTGAAGATGCCATGTTTACAATTAAAGTGAATGGAGAAAAAATCACAAAAACATTGCCAATCTTAGATCACACAAAAGCAGTTTCATTATTATTAGATGCGTTAGTTGAACACAATATTGTATCTGATTTAAATGAAATTGTTGGTGCTGGGCACCGTGCTGTACATGGGGGAGAAATCTTTAAAGAAAGCGTATTAGTAGATGAACAAGTAGTTGAACAATTCTCATCACTAAATGATTTAGCTCCATTACATAATCCAGCTGGATTAGTTGGATATCGTGCATTTAAGGAAAAACTTCCTGAATGCAAACATGCATTTGTATTTGATACTGCATTCCATCAAACTATGGAACCATCTAGTTTTATGTATGCGTTACCTAAACATTATTATGATGATTATAAAATCCGTCGTTATGGATTCCACGGTACATCTCATAAATATGTATCATTACGTTGTGCAGAATTAATGAATAAGGATATTAAAGATACAAAAATTATCACATGTCATTTAGGAAACGGAGCTTCCATTACAGCTGTTGATGGAGGACGTTCTGTAAATACATCTATGGGATTTACACCTCTTGCTGGTGTTATGATGGGAACTCGTTGTGGAGATATTGATCCAGCAATTGTTACATTTTTAATGAAAAAAGAAGGATTAACACCAGATGAAATGGATACTATCATGAATAAAAAATCAGGTATGTTAGGTGTGTCTGGAGTAAGCAGTGATGGACGTGATATTCGTAGTGCTTGTGAAAAAGGCAATCCAGATGCGTTATTAACAGTAGAAATGTATGTTAATCGCATTGTAAATGTTGTTGGAGGTTACTATGCCCAGTTAGGTGGAGCAGATGCGATTGTTTTCACTGGAGGTATTGGCGAAAATGATGTTCATATGCGTGAATTAATTTGCCATGCGTTACAAAAAGCATTTAGTTTAGAATTAGATGATGAATTAAATGCGAAAGTATTTGGAAAAGAAGCTCTTGTAACTACTCCAAATAGCAAAATGCAAGTTTGGGTTATTCCTACAAACGAAGAATTGATGATTGCTCGTGATACATACTCATTAATTGGTAAGTAAAATGAATAAAGATTTATTTGAACTAATAAATAAATTTGATGTAATTACGATTTATCGTCATGTATCTCCGGATAGTGATGCATTAGGTTCACAATTTGGATTAAAACAATGGATTTTAGATACGTATCCTAATAAACAGGTATATGCACTAGGAATAAATGAAAAGAAATCTATCGATTATTTTTATCCCGAAATGGATTATGCTAATGACGAAACTATAAAACAAAGCTTAGCAATCATATTAGATACTGCAAATAGTGAGCGAATTGATGATCAAAGATTTAAACTTGCTAAATATAGATTAAAAATTGATCATCATGTACTTGTGGAAAGTTATGCAGATACGGAAATTGTATATGAAGAAAGTGGAGCTACTTGTGAAATATTAGCTCGCTTATTTATGGAAAATGAAGAAAAATTATCTAGCCAATGTGCGCAATATTTATATTGTGGATTGATTGCAGATACTTTAAGATTTTCTATTGCGTCTACTTCTTCAGATACATTAAAAGCAGCAGCATATTTAGTTCAATGTGGAGCAGATGTTGTTGAGGCTAATAAAGTTATTTTTTCAACAAGTTTAAAACAATTTAAATTTGAAAATTTTATTCGTTCAAATTGTAATGTAAAAAATGGAAAATTAGCCTATATGATTGTTAGAAAAGAAGATTACGAACGATTTGGCTTGACTTTTGAAGAAGCAAAAGAAAAAGTTTTTGTTATGGGTGGCATTAATGAATTTGAAATTTGGGTATTGTTTACTGAAAAAGAAAAAGATGAGAATGGAAATGCAATATTTAATGGAAGTTTACGTTCTAAGAAAGAAGCAATAAATGATATTGCTAATAAATACCATGGTGGAGGACATAAACTTGCTTGTGGAGTAAAAGGATTAACAGAAGATACAATTCAGCAACTTTTAACAGATTTGGTATTGCGCATATCATAAAGAATAATTAAAAAGAGATTTCAATCATTGAAATCTCTTTTTTGACATTGTTCTAATAAAAATAAGTAGAATAGTTCAAGTTTTTGTAGATACATGATAAAATATATAGATAGAAGGTGATAAAATGACAGTACATTTGCATGTAAGAAGTTGTTATACATTATTAAAAAGTACAATGACAATAGAAAAAATAGTAGAAAGCGCAAAAAATGATGGATATGATGCAGTTGCGCTATGCGATAAAAATGTTATGCATGGTGCTATGGCATTTTATCATGAAACAAAAAAAGTAGGAATCAAGCCTATTTTTGGACTTGAGATTGATGTAGATGATGAAGGTAAGATGTTTGGTTTTATTTTGTTAGCAAAAAATGATAAGGGATATCAAACATTAATGAAACTATCGACTGTATTAAATACAAACGAAAGATCAAAAACATTAACATTTGAAGAATTCCTTACATATACTCATGACTGTGTTGCCTTAACCAATGGGGATCAAAATGAATTAGAAACATATTTATTAAAAGAAGATCAAGCTAGTATACAAATGTTTTTGACAAAATGTAAGCAAAATATCTCTTCATTCTATGTCTCAATTGCTAGAAATGATAGCCCATTATTGCAGAAAAAAAATATATTATTAAAGAAGCTTTGTATAGAAAGTGGAATTCCAACTGTAGCTTTATCAAGAATTTATTTTAATCGTGATGAAGATGAGGAAAGTTATAAAACACTTTGTGCGATAGATCAAGGTGTTGCTATTGATGATAAAATGCTTAATTATAGTCCGAAACGATATTTTAGAACAAAGGCTGAAATGCAAAATTTATATGATGAAAATGATTTAAAGGCAACCGATGATATTGCAGCAATGTGTAATGTTGAAATGAATTTTAAAAAAGCAATTTTACCAAAGTTTCATAATCGATATGGATTAACAAGTGAAGACTTTTTACAAAGATTGTGCCACAAAGGGTTAGAAAAAAGAATGAATTATAAAGCTATTCCTGAAGTGTATGAAAAAAGATTAAAGTATGAACTAGATGTAATTATATCCATGGGATATGCAGACTATTTTTTAATAGTTTGGGATTTTATACGTTTTGCTAAAACGCAAGATATTTATATTGGGCCAGGTAGAGGTAGTGCTGCAGGTTCATTAGTAGCATATTGTTTAGGAATTACACATGCAGATCCAATTAAATATAATTTGTTGTTTGAACGTTTTTTAAACCCAAGCAGAGTATCTATGCCAGATATTGATACTGATTTTCCGGATAATCGTCGTGATGAAGTCATTCAGTATGTTCATGATTTGTATGGAGACCATAAAGTTTCTCATATTATTACTTTTAATACTCTTGCAGCTAAACAAGTATTACGTGATGTTGGAAAAGCATTAAGAATTCCGGCAAGACAAATTGATTATCTATGTAAATTAGTACCAAATCGACCTAAAGTTACATTAAATGATGCATATCAAGAGCAAGCAAGATTTAAGCAAATGGTCAATTCTGGAGACCAAATGCGAAAACTGTATGATATATCAAAAAAATTAGAAGGATTACCTCGACATTCTTCTTTGCATGCTGCAGGAATTGTGTTAAGCAATGATGATATTGAAAAAGTTTGTCCATTAATTGATGTTGATGAAGGAATGTGTGCAACACAGTTTACGATGGAATATCTAGAAGAGCTTGGATTAATCAAAATGGACTTTTTAGGATTAAGAAATCTAACTATCATTGACGAAATCGTACATCATATTAACGTAAATAAAAAAAGATTAGATATTATGCATATTCCTTTAGATGATCAAAAAACATATGCATTGATTCGTAATGTAGATACTGTTGGTGTTTTTCAACTTGAAAGTGAAGGAATGAAAAATTTATTACGAAAAATGCAACCTACTTGTTTTGAAGACATTGTAGCAACGATTGCATTATTTCGACCTGGACCGATGGAAAATATACCATTATATTTAGAAAGCAGAAGCCATCCAGAGAAAGTAGATTATTTACATCCAACGTTAAAACCTATTTTAAAAAATACTTATGGGATAATGATTTATCAAGAACAAGTTATGCAAATAGCACAAACAATGGCGGGATTCACATTAGGTAAAGCAGATAATTTGAGAAAAGCAATTTCAAAGAAAAAAGGAACAGAGTTACAGAAATTAAAGGCAGATTTTATACAGGGTGCAATTCAAAAAGGATACGACGAAGCTTTAGCAATAAAAGTGTATGATTTAATTATGAAGTTTGCAAATTATGGATTTAATCGATCACATTCGGTTGCGTACGGAATGATTGCTTATCAAATGGCATACTTAAAAGCAAATGCACCTTTATATTTCTTTACGGCACTTTTAAATAGTGTGATCAATTCAGAAACGAAAACAAGTGAATATATATTTGAGGCAAAAAGAAGAAATATTAATGTTTTACTACCTTCTGTAAATAACAGTACAAACACATATTGTATTGAAAATCACGCATTGCGATTTCCACTAATTGGTATTAAAGGAATTGGTTCTGCAGTTTCAAATGTTATTTTAGCAGAAAGGCAAAAAAATGGAGAATTCAAGGATTTTTATGATTTTGTTGCACGTATGGAAGGAAATAAAATTGGAAAGAAAATAATTGAATCTTTGATTTATGCAGGGGCATTGGATGAATTTAAAGTAAATCGTAGTTCATTAGTAGCATCTTTAGATGATGCAATTCGATATGGTAATTTAGTAAGAATTGAAGATGATGAACAAGTGTTATTTGATTTTGATTTAGTAAGTAAGCCAGCAATGGTATCTTTAAAAGAAAATACGATATTAAAATTACAAAGAGAAAAAGAAATGCTAGGTTTTTATTTATCATCTCATCCAATCGCACAATTAAGAAATCGAATAGGGAACGGATTAGTTCCGATGATATCATTATCTACAAGAATACATAGTTATGTAAAATTTATTTGTGTCGTAGAAAGAACGAAACAGTACCGAACAAAAAATGGTAGTTTAATGATGTTTGTTGTAGGAGCAGATGAAACTGGTAAATTTGATTTAGTATGCATGCCGAATATATATGAAGTATATATAAATGATTTAGTAAAAGGAAATTATTTATATGTAGAGGGTGTTGTTGATAAAGAAACATCATGTTTAGTAAAAAAAATAACAAAAATTGAAATTGAAGAAAAAATGTAATAAAAAACATCTTGTAAAATATATAACAGTATGATAATATATCAGTGTTGTATGTCCTCTTTTGGATTTACAACCGCTCAAAACAAGGTTTAAGTATGGAAACATCACCTTGCGTGGCGAGTCTTAAACATGAAGGAGGTGCGATTATGTACGCAATTATTGAAACAGGCGGAAAACAAATCCGTGTAGAAGAAGGTTCAACAATCTTTGTTGAAAAATTAAACGTAGCTGAAGGAGAAACAGTAGAATTTGATAAAGTTGTAGCTTACTGCAACCGCGCATTACGCGTAGGTACTCCATATGTAAAAGGTGTTAAAGTTACTGCTAAAGTTGAAAAACAAGGTAAAGCTAAAAAAATCATCGTTTACAAATACAAAGCTAAAAAAGGAAGTTCCCACCGCAAACAGGGACACCGTCAACCATATACTAAATTAACTATCGAATCAATCGAGGCTTAATTATATGGTAAATGTCGAGGTTAAAAGGCAAAACGGTACAATTGCTGAAGTTTGTATTCATGGACATGCAGGATATGCAAAACATGGACAAGATTTAGTATGTGCCGGTGTAAGTTCAATATCGGTTGGAATGCTGAATGCTTTAGACCAGTTGACAGAACATGATGTGTGTGACCTTGTTATAGAGGAAGCATATATTAGAATCAAATTAAATAAGAGAGATCAGAATGCTGAACTATTAATTAATACATTAGTAATTCAATTGAAGACTCTCGAAGAAAATTATCATAAATATATTTCAATATGTGATCAGGAGGTGTGAGTATGAAATTCGTATTAGATATCCAATTGTTTGCGTCTAAAAAAGGTGTAGGTTCTACTAAGAATGGTCGTGATTCAGAATCTAAACGTTTAGGAGCAAAATTAGCTGATGGACAATACTGCCATGCAGGTTCAATTATTTATCGTCAGCGTGGAACAAAAATTCACCCAGGTACTAACGTTGGTAAAGGTGGAGACGATACGCTATTTGCTAAGGTGAATGGTATTGTTAAATTTGAACGTTTAGGTAAAGATAAGAAAAAAGTTTCTGTTTACCCACAAGCATAAGAATAAAAAATCCCCACTAGGGGATTTTATTTTTGATATAATATAAAAGGAGGTGCAACAATGTTTGTCGATCGCGTTAAAGTACATGTTAAAGCTGGTAAAGGTGGCGATGGGATCGTTGCTTTTCGTAGGGAAAAATATGTAGCATTTGGTGGTCCAAGTGGTGGTGATGGAGGCGATGGAGGAAATGTTGTTTTCGCAGTTGATGAGGGAAGAACAACGTTATTAGACCTTCGCTATAATTTGAAAATCACTGCTGAACCAGGTGGTAAAGGAAAAACAAAAAAAATGCATGGAGCAAGAGGTGCTGATGCAATTGTTAAGGTTCCTTTAGGAACAATAGTAAAAGATGCAAAGACAGGACGTATTATCGCTGATTTAACACATAAAGGGCAAAGAGAAATCATTGCTAAAGGTGGAAAAAAAGGAAGAGGAAATTTCCACTTTAAATCAAGTAAAAATACAGCTCCTCAGTATTCTGAATTAGGTGCTCCAGGAGAAGAATTTGATATACAAGTTGAATTAAAAGTATTAGCTGATGTCGGCTTGGTAGGATTCCCATCAGTTGGCAAATCTACATTATTATCGGTTGTATCTAGAGCAAAACCTGAAATTGCAGAATATCACTTTACTACAATTGCTCCAAATCTTGGAATGGTCCAAGTTCCAGATGGTAGAAGTTTTGTAATGGCTGATTTACCTGGATTAATTGAAGGCGCTAGTGAAGGTAAAGGATTAGGTCATCAATTCCTACGCCACATTGAACGTTGCCGTGTCATTATTCATGTAATTGATATGGGAAGTAATGATGGACGAGATCCTGTAGAAGATTATCGAATTATCAATGAGGAATTAGGTAATTATGAATATCGTTTATTAGAACGTCCTCAAATTGTTTTAGCAAACAAGATGGATTTAGAGCCTGCACAAGAGAATTTAAAACGTTTTAAAGAAGCATACCCAGATGTAGAAGTATTTGAAACAACAACAATCATTGCAGAAGGCTTAGATCCAGTGCTATATCGTGCTGCTGATTTACTTGAAACAACTCCACAATTCCCATTATTCAATGATGAAGAAGTGGATAAGGAAGCAGAGGGTGTTTTATATAAATTTGAGCCAGAAAAAGCTCCATTTGAAATTCGCAATTTAGGAAATGGAGATTGGGAAGTTTATGGGGACGAAATTGAGAGAAGCTTCAAGATGAGTAAATTAGATAATGAAGAAGATTTCATGCGCTTTGCACGTAAAATGCGTAAAATGGGTATTGATCAAGCATTGCGTGATGCAGGTTGTGTAGACGGAGATACTGTAGTTATCTGTAAAATTGAATTCGAATTTATGGAATAAAAAGATTGTAATGATTTACAATCTCAGACCGTTGACAAAGTCGCTCGTTGAGCAGACTTTGTCATTCGGTCTTTTTTTAATCCCCACTTTAATATAAAAAAAGATGATTTCAAGGTATTTTTAACCTAAAATCACCTGTAATTTAGTAGCTTTCCACCACTTTTTATAAATTGATTTTAT
>RCNI01000361.1_pt1 | contig 28850 bp, 29 predicted proteins | sample 2041151 | NCBI WGS metagenome assembly RCNI01 (sample SAMN09708214, study PRJNA481090) | feces metagenome | isolation source: feces | place: Antarctica: Albino Rookery
AAATAAAAATCGCTGTATAACCGCTTCGCAAGGAAGTTCGGCTATACAGCGCTCTTTTTTAAAAAAAAGGTGATTTGACACACCCTCTTTTTTGTATTTGCCTTGATAAAAATCCTTTTCAGGTGACGTTTGAACTCAAGTAAACAGGATTTCAGTCTTCCTTTTTGTCATTATATGGGATATTTATGACTTCGTTGTATACTCGTGAAGGATAGATTTAGAAAAGTGTTTCTGTCGTGATTAAAAAGGGGCTTAAGCTTGAAAAGATCTATAGTAGGTTAAAAGGACATAAAAAAAGCCGTTTCAGCTTTTTATGCTGAAACGGCTTTTATAGAGAATATAAGAATGCTTAATAAGGGATAGGCTGAGTATATACAATGTCAATTTTGATTTCTTTGCCGTTTTCGCCTCCAATCAAACGGGCTGAATTTACTTGCAAGTCATGTGCAATGGAAATAACATTTTGTTTTGGGTCTCTTTCTGTTCTTACAGGAATCAAAAGAATTTTGTCCCAATCCTTCGCCATTTCTTTTCCGCTCTTCATTTCTGTAAAGATTTTACTGATGAGTCGGTTCAGCTTAGAGAAAGAATAGCTGTTGGTTTGTTGGTTATATACTCCTAAGAATGAAGTGACATTATCGAACATACGGTTCTTTTCAAAGAAATCCTTCAAATCTTTTTTTCTCAAAAGCAACAGCTCGTTTGGAGTACCTGCTTTATAAGGAGAAAGGTTTGAATTCTCTCCACTGTCTTTGTATTTTAAAATTTCAAGTGATACAGAGTTCAACGTATCTCCCTTGTGGTCGTCAAACATCTGCTGCAAAGGGAATGTTATCTCAGTGCATAATCCAGCAGGAGTCTTGATGTAAGTATGTTCGGTTTGAGCTGCCAATTCTTTTAGCTTGTCCGAATTTTCCAGATGAGTAGACATGAATACTTCTTTTGTTGTAGCCATGGCAATGGTCGTGTAAGCTGTTGAGTCTACTTTACCAGTGGATTTTCTTTTGATCAAGTATTTCACCTTCATGTTCATCTGAATGTCGTCAATGTAAAGGACAGAACCTTCACCTTGCGTTACATGAACGTGCAATCCCTTTAATACATTGTTGATAAAGGCATAGGAATCATCAAAATTCTTGTGGTCGTTTTCCTTGTATTTATCCATCAAGTATTTACTGAAATTACTGCCTAAATTAACTTCTACATTTAAGTAAGTTCTTGTATTTCTGATGGAATCGGGAATAGTAAAGTCTACTGCCTCATACACTTTTTCTGCTAATGCAGGCTGTGACTCGTCGTAATAATCTTTCGCGTTGAAAGAAGTATAATAAATCGACAGGTCGCGTCCATCATCATTGATTACCTTGCTGAGCGTATCTACGCGTAAATGCATTGGAGCCAAAGAGTCTCCATAGAAAGAATGGTAGATAATGTTCAGGGTAGTTTCTTCAATGTCTTGAGTTGTTTCCGGCAATCGGAATCTTTCTGGACAGTTGATTTGTGTGATGAAATCGGCGGTAATCAGTCCAAAATCCGGATCTGTATATCTGCCCAAATATGCTTCTTCCGAACGAGAATAAATGGAATCCATAACCACTGTACGAGTTGAAATGGCATAATCGTCAGCAAAAGCATTTATTTTTTCGTTGTCAGATATAAACTCACCTATACCGCTGGTCGTATCGTCACAGCTAAAGAGTGTAGCGGCTAAAGCGATAGCCGCCAAGAACTTGAATTTCATATATCTTTATATTAGTCGTTTTCTTTATTCTGGATCTGTTCCAATCTTATCATAGAACTCGTTGCAGGCATTTGTATATTCTTCGCCTTCGCTATATTCTAGGACTGGGATGTTCAGACTGTGAGCATATTCAATCAATTCAGGGTCTATGTCTTCACTGTTCAAGATAACTCCGTCAGAGTAAGTAATGGCCAATTTGCACAATTCTTTGTAGTTGACCTTGTCTTGAATCATGTTCACATCTTCTGGCGTAATGTCGCGGAACAAAAGTTGTTCTTTGAAATTTTCAGCCAAATCAGAGTTGAATCCTTCTTTGTAAAGGGAAAAAATAACCTTTGAATCGCGGAAAGAAGGTTCGTCGCAGTATGCTTTTTTCACATAAAGCGGAGTCATAGCACTCATCCAACCATGACAATGGATTACTTCTGGGTTCCAGCGTAATTTCTTGACTGTTTCAAGTACGCCACGTGCATAGAAGATGGCACGTTCGCCATTGTCTTCATACTCTGTACCATTCTCATCGCATGTCATTTGGCGGTGCTGGAAATAATCATCGTTATCGATGAAGTATACTTGTCTACGGGCAGCCTGAATAGAAGCTACTTTGATGATCAACGGATGATCTGTGTCATCGATGATTAAGTTCATTCCCGATAGGCGAATTACTTCGTGCAATTGGTTTCTTCGTTCATTAACTATGCCCCACTTAGGCATGAACGTACGAATTTCACGACCTTTCTCTTGAATAGCTTGCGGCAGGTCCTGGCCAATGTTTGCTAAGTTACTTTTCGGTACGTAAGGAGTAATTTCTTGTGTAATAAATAAAACTTTTTTAGTGCTCATTATTATTTAGTTTGCCTATTAACATTTTGCAAAGGTACAAAAAAAAGAGTTAATGTAGAAATTCACTCGTCTTAATATTTATTTAAAGCATCATAATAACTATGATATATAGGCTGATAAATCGTATTTCTGCTGCTTTTTGTACAATTTTTTGGACGTGATGAAGCTATTTCCTCTATTCTGTTTCTTTTATTGGTAAATTATGGTTTACTTTGCATCCGTTTTTAGAATTGAAAGGTTTAACTAAAATATAAAATGAAGGTAATTCAAAAGATTGAAGAGCTCCGTGCTGAACTTTCTGCTTGCCGTAAAGATGGTAAGACTGTAGGTTTGGTACCAACAATGGGAGCTTTGCATGCAGGACACGCTTCGTTGGTAAAACGTGCCGTTGCTGAAAACGATGTAGTGGTAGTCAGTGATTTTGTAAACCCTACCCAGTTCAATGATAAGAACGATTTGCAGAAATATCCTCGTACCCTTGATGCTGACTGCAAGTTATTGGAAGCTGAAGGCGTATCTTTCGTTTTTGCCCCATCTGTAGAAGAAGTTTATCCAGAGCCTGATACTCGTCAGTTTGATAATGCTCCTTTGGATACAGTAATGGAAGGAAAATATCGTCCGGGCCATTTTAATGGCGTGTGTCAGATTGTGAGCAAACTGTTCTTGATCGTTGAGCCTAATCGTGCTTATTTTGGCGAAAAAGACTTTCAGCAGTTGGCTATTATTCGCGAAATGGTTCGCAAATATCCGTTTGATTTGGAAATTGTGGGCTGTCCGATTGTTCGTGAAGCGGATGGATTGGCTTTGAGCAGTCGTAATGCTAGACTTTCAGAAGAACAGCGCAAACAGGCTGTTCAGATTTCCAAGACTTTGTTTGCCAGTGTGGAAATCAGCAGACATCATACTTTGGCTGAAACTAAGTCATTTGTTGCAGAGACTATTGCGGCAAGTGAAGGTCTTGAACTGGAATATTTCGAAATTGTAGATGGTAATACGCTTCAGAATGTCACTTCATGGGATGATTCTGATTATATTGTGGGCTGTATCACCGTTTACTGTGGTGAAGTTCGTTTGATTGATAATATTAAATACAAGGAGTAATCGGTTATGATGATAGAAGTTCTGAAGTCAAAACTTCATTGTGCAACAGTTACAGAAGCTAACTTGAACTATATGGGTAGTATTACTATTGATGAAGATTTGATGGATGCCGCAAATATGATAGCAGGTGAAAAAGTTCAGATTGTTGATAATAACAATGGAGAGCGCTTTGAAACCTATATCATCAAAGGTGAACGTGGCTCAGGTTGTATTTGTTTGAACGGTGCAGCCGCACGTAAGGTTCAGGTAGGGGATGTGGTTATTATCATGTCGTATGCTTTGATGGATTTTGAAGAAGCTAAATCATTTAAACCGTCGGTAGTTTTCCCTGATACTCAAACCAATAAATTAGTCTGAGCTATATTTCAAAGAAAACCGTTTAGATAAAGAATGGTGCCGCCAAAGTTTTGTTTTATGAAGAGTTTGTTCTTTTGAAACTAGGCTGTCCTGATTTTATGATATAAAGAGTCCTGTCATTTCCAAAAAAATGGAGTCTGACAGGACTCTTTCTTTTTATCTTCAGCTTTCTGTTGATTGGCTCGGCTCTGAATTTCCTTTATGCTTTGGGACGGTCTTGTATTGAAGGAACTTTATTCTTGCAGAATCTTATTATTTCTTGTATGGAGGTATAAAAAAAGAAGTTCGTCTTGGATTATATCCATGGACGAACTTCTTACGTATTGTGATTAGAAACTTTTTGTATGCTTTAAACAACTCTTTCTCTGTTGTTTATGAGAGTTTACGCATTAGCCTTTTTTGATGAAATCTTTTTCCTTGATGAGGCCAGTCCGATAAGCAACGAGCAGCTTTTTCAAGTCTTCGATTTGAATCATCAATTCACGACCTTTATCTGTGTCTTTTACCATCATGCGTTGAGAACTTAATTCTACCAGTTGAGTGGTTGACTTGATGTCTTGTCCTTCTTCGATGGCTTTTTGAGTAGAGGTGAACGGTTCATGTTGTACCAATTGAAATCCTCTGGAGTGATATACCAACGTGTAGCCTGCAATACCTGTTTCTGGTTGGTAGGCTTTAGAAAATCCTCCATCAATTACCATCAGCTTACCATTAGCCTTGATAGGTTTTTCACCTTTCACAGCTTTTACAGGAACATGCCCATTGATGATGTGTCTGTGATTTCCCACTACTTCAAAGTCGTCCATGATGTAATCGCAGATATCTTCGCGGTCGCGTAGCAGGTAGTAATATCCCTTTATTTCCTTATGAGTCGCCTTGTCTGTCAAGAAATAACGCTCGAAAGTTGCCATTTTGCTTTTGTCGAAAGCAGGTGAGTTCTTTCCGCACCACAAGTACCATACATAATCCATGGCGAATGATTTGTGCTTACTGTCTTCTTCGTCAAAATAGGCTGTACGGATAAGCTGTCCTACTCGGTCCAGCAAAGCTTTTCCTTTGAATTTCTGACCTTGAATTTCGATTTCTTTCAATGTCCCATCTTCATTCAATGGCATGGAAGCATGGAATAGCAAGTTGGAATTGCATACGTTGTACATGCATCCGTAGCGGAAAAGGCACTTCATGTGTTTGTGAAGTTTTTCACTGCGGGTAAATGAATGATGTAGCTTATTCACAATGTCTGCTTCTTCTTCTGTCAACTTGTATGGATCAGCAGGGTCGACCGTAGGGAAGTAGCAGTCTTTCATTTCGTATTCTTGACCATCAAGTACCAATACTTTCTTGTCGAAGTCAATGTGATGCAATAACATACGGTCTTCCATTTCAAATTCTGGATGGCGACGAATGATTTCAGCCTCCAATTTGAACTGGATGATGCTGATGGCTTTATGCATTTGTGCAATCAGACGGATTGTCTTATCGTTGTAAGTGCTGTTGCTTATGTCTATCTTGGGCATGAACTGTTCACAAGGGTCGTTGGCATAAGCTTCCATAGCAAAAGTTGCTAATGGTAACAGGTTGATTCCATATCCATCTTCAAGAACAGAGAGATTTCCATAGCGCATGGCCAGACGCAATACGTTGGCGATGTTGCAATCGTTGCCGCTTACTGCTCCCATCCATAGGATATCATGGTTACCCCATTGAATATCAAAATTATGATAGTCGCAAAGTATGTCCATAATGATGTGGGGACCAGGACCACGGTCAAAGATATCACCTAAGATATGCAGGGTGTCAATAGTCAGACGCTGGATCAAATTACACAAAGCAATGATAAAGTCATCTGCTCGGTGTGTTTCAATGATGGTGCTGATAATGACATTGATATAAGCCTCCTTATTAGGATCCATACTGGATTCGTGCAAGAGCTCCTGAATAATGTAGGAGAACTCTTGAGGAAGTGCTTTTCTAACTTTTGAGCGCGTGTATTTGGAAGAAACATTACGACATACTCGAACCAACTGGTTCAAGGTTATGACATACCAGTCTACAATGTCGGTTTCTGTGTCTTTAACCAAATTCAACTTTTGTTCCGGATAATAGATTAAGGTGCAGAGCTCCTTCTTTTCTGTTTCGCGCAGTGTATTTCCGAAAATTTCATTCACTTTGCGTTTGATAGCTCCAGAAGCATTCTTTAGAACATGCTGAAAAGCTTCATACTCTCCATGCAAGTCGGCAAGAAAATGTTCTGTTCCTTTTGGCAGGTTTAAAATAGCCTCGAGATTGATAATCTCCGTACTGGCTGAAGCGATGGTAGGGAAATTGTGTGAAAGCAATTCCAGATACCTTACATCATTTGTAATCATTGCCTCTGTAATTTGTTTATATATTTTCATGGAAAAGAAGTTTTATTATAAAAATAACATAAGTATTAGTTGAGCGATAATCACGCGTATAAACATCCCCAACGGATATACTGTCGCATAACTAACTGAAGGATTATCGTTGTCTGTAATATCGTTAGCATAGTTCAGTGCCATTGGATTTGCCATACTTCCACATAGCATTCCGCAGGTATTTCCAAAGTCAAGATGGAAGATGCGCATAGACACGATGGCCATAATTACCACGGGAACGAAGGTGATCAGAAAGCCGATGCCAATCCATAATGCACCTTCTGGACGCATGACCGTTTCAAAGAAATGTGCGCCAGCATCCAATCCCAAGCAAGCCAAATACAAGGAAAGTCCAATACCCCTAAGCATTAAATTGGCACTGCGTGTTGTATAAGTGAGCAGATGTAGACGAGGACCGTAAGAACCAATCAGAATACCTACGATGATAGGTCCTCCCGCCAATCCCAATTTTACGGGGGAACTGATACCTGGAATGGCAATAGGTATAGCTCCTACAATCAATCCGACGACAATGCCAATGAAGATAGATGCCAGATTGGGGTCTTTCAATGTTTGGACCATATTGCCCAGAACCTTCTCTACGTTTTGAATGGCTGCCTTTTCACCTACTACCGTCAAGCGGTCGCCTAATTGAAGCACCAGCCCCGGAGTTGCAAGCAATTGTACGCCGCTACGGAGCACTCGGCTGATGTTGATTCCATAATTGTTTCTCAAACGTAGGGAGCCCAAAGATTTGCCGTTGATTTCAGCTCGTGAGATAATGATGTGTTTTGATACGAGCTGGCTGTCTATTGCATTCCAATCAATATCTTCTTTGTTCCAGTCACGATTTTCTTGCTCTCCGAAAAGAACGGTGAGGTTTGGAACGTCTTTGTCTGTAGTAATCACCAAGATGCGGTCGTTCTCTTTTACAATCTTGTCAGAGGTAGGAATGCTTACCATACCATCTCTCCACAAGCGTGAAATGACGAATTTTTGTTTTGACAAGTGGGCTATTTCCTGTACGCTTTTGTTGAATACTGCAGGATTATGGATTTGGAATGTAGCTATGTATGTATGATTTGGGTCATCTTGTTCGTGATTGCATAAATCACATGGACGGACGAACAGCTTTCTGACGACGATGATGGCCAGTATGACTCCCACAACTCCTAACGGATAGGTAAGTGCACAGCTTAAAGCTGCTCCACTCGTGGGTTCGCCCAATTGTTTCAAGGTTTGTTGGGCAGCTCCCAAAGCAGGAGTGTTGGTGGTGGCTCCGCAGAGAATCCCCACCATGTCGGGAAGAGCGATACTGGTGGTCTTGCTGATGGCTACCGCCATGATTGTACCCAGAAGAATCACACCGAGTCCCAACATATTCAGACGGTATCCGCCTCGTTGAAAGGAACTGAAGAAGCCGGGACCAACCTGCAACCCCAGTGCATAGACGAATAAAACCAAACCGAAACTTTCTGCATAAATCAGCATTTGTGGATCGATAGAGAATCCCAGATGCCCCGCCAAAATGCCGATGAAGAAAACAAAAGTTACTCCAAGCGAGACTCCCAATACATGAATCTTGCCCAGTCCGAGTCCCACTGCTGTTATGAGGGACAATATAACTACCGCTTGCAGAGCGGAGTGTTCAAAGAATAAATTTACAAGCCATTCCATGATGCAAAGATACGTCTTTTTCTTTTTTGTTTCCTTTCTTTTTCTATAAAATTTTAAGGATGGTAAAGCCTCTTTAATAGAATTTATGTAAGTTTGTAATGGGTAATTATTTATTTTATTCAGCAGATTTGCTGTTGGGAGAAAAGCCTTCTCCTGAATATCTGATACTTAAAAAAGAGAATAATGAGAATCGTAACTTTGGTGGATAATTGTGTGTACGGTAGAAAACTACAGGCGGAACATGGATTGAGCATGTATGTGGAAACGCCCCATGCGAAATTCCTGTTTGATACGGGTGGTTCTGATTTGTTTATTCGCAATGCTCGTTTTTTACATGTTGACTTGAAGAATGTTGATTTCTTGGTTTTATCGCATGGACATTCTGACCATACAGGTGGACTTCGTGCTTTTTTAGAATATAATCAAAAGGCCAAGGTGTATTGTAAGAAAGAAGTGCTGGACCGAAGATTCAAGGGGGAACGCGAAAACGGATTAGAACATGCTGAAACTTTGGATTTGTCTCGTTTTTGTTTCCTCAGTGAACTGACAGAAGTATCATCGGGTGTTTATGTATTGCCTGAACTTCCTATTGTTAATGAGAAGGATACCCATTTTGAACATTTTGAAGTGCTTCGTGACGGTTTGAAGCGTCCCGATTGTTTCGAGGACGAATTGGCCTTGGCTATTCGTGAATCAGATGAAATAACAGTTCTGAGTGCCTGCTCGCATCGTGGCATAACCAATATCGTGGAACAGGTGAAGCGGACTTTTTACAATGAGCCTGTTAAATGGGTTATTGGTGGCTATCATATTCACAATGCTGCGGACGAGAAATGTACCCTTATTGCAGATTACTTCAAGCAAATGCCCGAAACGCAAGTTGGAGTGTGTCATTGTACGGGTGTTGATAAATTTGCCCAATTGCGCAGTGAACTGGGTGATAGGGTCTTTTATAATCATACGGGACTCATAACGGAAACGGAAAAATGATGTTATGTTGATTCTCTTATGGAGAATAACAGAATAAAATGGATAGGCAAGGCGTAAAAATGAACAAAATTCGTTTTTAGATTGTTGGTATAAATTGCTTGTTAAAATACAAGTCATACACTTACCTTTAGTTGAAGGAGACGGTTTTTCTATTCCGTCTCCTTTTTTATTGGACTCAAGAAGTCTTTTGTGTATTCTTTGAGTGATTGGCAATGTCCTGACCAGGAAGACTTAGAATTGGATGACCTGACTTTCCATAGTCTTCAAGTCAATATGCCAAAGTTTTCCACTGAGCACTTCTCCGTAGTTACAGATAAGTTTGATTACTTCATTGGCTTCGGCACATCCAACGATTCCAGGGGTTACTCCCATTACTCCTTTGGGGAGAGGGGGCAATTGACTCATTTCTTCCTCATCGGGATAGAAAGTGCGGAAAGTAGGTCCTCCTTGATAATTGAATACTGAGACCTGACCTTCGAAAGCACGGATAGCCCCAAAAACATAAGTCTTTCCTAACTTTACACAGGTATCATCAATAAGGTAACGGGTTGCGAAATTATCACATCCATCCACTACTATGTCGTATTGGCTGATGATGCGTTCTGCATTTTCTTTGCTAAGCAGTTCTGCATACGTGTGAATGGTGAGTGATGCATTCAGAGCCTTTAGTCGTTTCCCGGCCTGTTCGGCTTTAGGTAGTCCCACTTCTTCTTCTGTGTAAAGTACCTGACGCTGCAGGTTGCTTTCATCGACTGTATCCCCATCAATTAATCCGATGGTTCCTACACCGGCTCCCGCTAAATATAATGAGATAGGCGAACCAAGTCCGCCTACACCTACTACCAGTACACGGGCTTGTCCCAGTCGTTCTTGTCCTTCTGGACCTATTTCAGAAAGAATGATTTGACGATTGTATCGTTTGTTTGCAGGTAATGCCATAAGGGTTATTTTTCTTTTGATAAAAAGAAAGGAAAGGGCTCGTCAGAAACTCTTTCCTTTCTTAGTTTAATAATTCTTTTATTCTTTCATAGAGTTGGTGTCAACCTTCTGATAAGAATGTGTCTTGATGTCAAAGGTAATGATTATACCTTTTTCAAGTCGAAGGAAGCGTCCCAATCTTTCCATACCGGTTCGCGTCCCATGGCTTTCAGTGCTTTTTCTACTTCTGCAGCCGTACGGTCATCGCTGATGTGGAACTGTTCCAAAGCTTGTGGATAAGTATAGTATCCTCCTGGTTCTGTTTTACTCTCAGCGCTCATGGTTGTAACTCCTAAGGTAGCCATGTTGTCACGGATATGTGCCGGTTCACGGGTAGAATAAGAGATATCCACATCGTGATCAAAGATTCGCATGGCGAAAGTTGCCAAGGCCAGTTCTTTGTCGCTCATGATGACATTAGGCTGGAATCCTTCGTTTTCTGCCGGGCGCATGCGAGGGAAGTTGACACTGTACTTTGTCTTCCAATAATGCTTCTGGAGGTAGCGCAAGTGATAAGCCATCATTGTAACGTCAGTACGCCATTCTTCCAATCCTATCAACACTCCCATACCGATAGAATGTACACCTGCCATACCCATGCGGTCAAAGCCGTTGACACGCCATTCAAATTTGGATTTCATGCCTCTGGGATGATATACATTGTAACGTGCTTTGTTGTAAGTTTCTTGGAAACAGATGACTCCGTTCAGACCATGTTCCTTCAGTTCGGCGTACTCTTCGGTCTTCAAAGGCATTACTTCTATTTTCAAGTTGGAGAAATACGGTTTGGCTATATCCAATGCCTTAGCCAGGTAGGGGACACCTGCTTTTGCCGGGTTTTCACCCGTGACGAGCAGAATGTTTTCAAATGGGCCCAGCTTCTTGATTGCTTTATATTCGTTCTCTATTTCTTCAGGGGTCAAGATGGTACGAGCCATCGGATTGCTGATATGGAATCCGCAGTATACGCAAGAATTGGTACAAGAATTGGTGATATAAAGCGGAATGAACATAGAGATGGTTTTACCGAAACGTTCTTCCGTATATTTTCGGCTCAAGCGAGCCATAGGTTCTAGGAATTTTTCAGCGGCAGGTGAGATGAGAGCCATAAAGTCATCGATGTCGCAGTGCTCTTTCCCGAGGGCGCGAAGCACGTCATCCTCTGTTTTTGAGTAGATGGCTTTGGTGGTTTCCTCCCAGTCTATTTTTGCAAGTTCGTCTGAAAACATAATTCTTTTTTAATGTTAGTCAAGAGCCGGTCGTCCTTTTTCACTTCAATGTCGTTTAAAGAAAGACCGGCGTTTGTTTATGATTCGTTTAATCAACCTCTTTATTTGTTCTTCACGTCTTTCAAGTCGCGGCTCAATCGCATAGCGCAGAAGTTCGGTCCGCACATGGTGCAATATTCACCGTCGGTGTGGCGTCCTTCGTTGAAATATTCCAAAGCTCGATCTGGGTCGAGTGACAGATGGAACTGGTCGCGCCAGCGGAACTCGTAGCGTGCCTTGCTTAGGGCATTGTCACGAATCATTGCTCCCGGATGGCCTTTGGCTAAGTCGGCAGCATGGGCGGCGATTTTATAGGTGATGACACCGGTACGGACATCTTCTCGGTTAGGCAAACCAAGATGTTCTTTTGGAGTTACATAACAAAGCATGGCAGTACCTAACCAACCGATTTGAGCTGCACCGATTGCCGATGTGATGTGGTCGTATGCGGGAGCTATATCGGTAACTAGAGGGCCGAGTGTGTAGAATGGAGCGTTGTGGCAATGGCTGATCTGACGTTCCATATTCTCTTTAATTTTGTGCAAGGGCACATGACCAGGACCTTCGATGAAGGCTTGTACGTTCTTATCCCATGCACGGAGAACCAGTTCACCCATGGTGTCAAGTTCCGCGAATTGAGCCTCATCGTTTGCGTCGTAGATAGAACCGGGACGTAGTCCGTCGCCTAATGAAATTGCAACGTCGTACTGAGCTAAGATATCACAGATATCATCGAAATGGTCGTATAAGAATGATTCCTGATCATGAATCAGACACCATTTGCTCATGATACTACCTCCGCGTGATACGATGCCGCACAAGCGCTTGTCGGCCAGATGGACATTGTGACGACGGATTCCGGCATGAATGGTAAAGTAGTCAACTCCTTGCTCACATTGTTCTATCAATGTATCTTTGTAGATTTCCCAAGAAAGATCTTCTACCTTTCCATTAACCTTTTCCAATGCCTGATAGATAGGAACAGTACCTACTGGAACCGGGCAGTTGCGTACAATCCACTCACGAGTTTCGTGAATGTTGTCTCCAGTTGACAGGTCCATGAGTGTATCACCGCCCCATTTGCAGCTCCATACAGCCTTATCCACTTCTTCATCAATGCTGGAAGTGGTGGCTGAGTTTCCAATGTTCGTATTTATCTTCACCAAGAAATTGCGTCCGATAATCATCGGCTCTGATTCTGGATGATTGATATTGGCGGGAAGTACGGCACGGCCGGCTGCAATTTCATCGCGTACGAATTCTGGAGTAATGTGAGTCTCAATACCCAATTCCTTGCAGTTCATATTTTCGCGAATTGCAACATATTCCATTTCTGGAGTTACGATACCTTGTTTGGCATAATACATCTGTGTGCAGCATTTGCCTTCTTTAGCACGATAAGGGAGGGCGATATGCTCAAAACGAAGGTGGTCCAACGAATGGTCGTCACGGCGCATCTTGCCATATTCAGAGGTGATAGATGCTAATTGCTCAACGTCTCCGCGTTCCAGAATCCAACTTTCACGCATGCGGTTGATTCCTTTCTTCAAGTCGACTTTTACATTAGGATCACTGAACGGTCCGCTGGTGTCATAGATGTATACGGGTGCGTTTGGAGTGGTAACCTTTTTGCCGTCAACGATGGTGACGGTAGGGGTGAGATTGACCTTTTGCATTCCCACTTTGATGAATGGGAAGAGTTGTCCTTGCATATACGCCTTTTCAGCGTGTGCATAAGGTTTCGGATCTTTTTCCATTTGATACTTTTTAAATTTAATTGGTTATAAAAGAAAGTGGGGTTGTTTATTCATTCAGAAAAGCGGTAAGAGGGGAAGAGGCAGAGGCAACGAAATCTTCTGCTTGTACTCCTAATCCTGCTTCATAAGCACGACGTCCGGCGATTACTGCTTCCTTGAAAGCGGTAGCCATTTCTACGGGATTTCCTGCTACGGCAATGGCTGTGTTGACCAAGCAAGCGTCAGCACCCATTTCCATTGCTTCGGCTGCGTGGCTAGGAGCACCTAAACCTGCATCTACAACGACAGGAACACTGGCTTGTTCAATGATGATGCGGAGGAAGTCGCGGGTCTGCAATCCTTTATTGGTGCCGATAGGAGCGGCTAATGGCATGACTGTGGCAGCTCCGGCCTCTTCCAAACGTTTGCAGAGGGTTGGGTCTGCCTGGCAATAAGGCAATACGACAAATCCCAATTTGACCAATTCTTCTGTTGCTTTCAATGTCTCGATTGAGTCAGGAAGAAGGTAACGTGGGTCGGGGTGAATTTCCAGTTTCAACCAGTTGGTACCGAATGCTTCGCGGGCCATTTGTGCAGCGAATACAGCTTCTTCTGCAGTACGAACTCCTGAAGTGTTAGGCAATAATTGGATATGTGGATGAACGATGTGCTTCAGCATATCGTCTTCTTTATTTTCGAGTTCAATACGTTTCATGGCAACGGTTACCATTTCAGAACCTGAAGCCAAGATTGCTTCTTCCATCAATGCATTGGAATTGAATTTTCCTGTGCCAAGGAAAAGGCGTGAATCGAATTTCTTGTCTGCGATGATTAGCTTTTTCATTTTCTTTATATTTAAATGTCTATAGATTTTACGTACTGGATTTATCCTATCAGTGCTTTGATTTTCCGAGTCTCTTTTACCGGATCTTTTGCTCGAAGAATGGTTCCGCTTAGAGCGATTCCCGTTACTCCTGTTTGCATGATAGCTGGTATATCTTCTCGGGTGATTCCCCCGATAGCGACAATGGGAAGATTGATTCCGTTCTCTTTCATTTTCCGTACGATCTCGGTATAACCTTCCAATCCGAGAATGGGGCTGAGATTCTTTTTGGTCGTAGTAAAGCGGAAAGGACCGCATCCTATGTAGTCTGCACCGGCTTTATAATGAGCTACAACGTCTTCGAAAGTGTTCGCTGTACCTCCCAGAATGAATCCGTTACCTAGATAACATCGTGCTTCAGCAATAGGCATGTCGTTCTTTCCAAGATGTACACCGTCAGCATTAAGTTTCTTGGCCAATTCTACACGGTCATCGAGGATGAAAGTTGCTTGGTATTGTTTGCAGAGAACTTGTACGCGAATCGCTTCTTTTTCTACCTCCTCATCGGTTGCATCTTTCATGCGAAGTTGAATCCAGCGGCATCCTCCTTCTAGTGCGAGGCGGGCGGAATCATAGTAGGAATAGGTATCAGAGAAGTGGGTGATGAATTGTAATTTCATGATTTATCCTCCGCAAGCTGCTTTAATGATTATCAGACTGTCACCTTCTTGGAGGATTTTGGTGCTCCATTCAGAGCGAGGTACCATACGGCTCTGTACGGCGATGGCTACCCCTTGGAGAGGAAGTTCCATCTGTTGTGCCAGATCGGCGATAGTATTGCCTTGAAGCAGTTCGATTTCTTTGTTGTTTACAAGTAATTTCATAATGTCCAATATTAAAAAAGGATGTAAACCAAAGAAGTGTGCCTAGGATATGGCGGAGGAGGATAGCAAGTACAATCCCTTCGTCGGTACTAACCGCATCAGGTTCGTAGGGTATGATCTCAGCCCGTCAGGTAGGGCACCCCTTTGTTTACTTTGCTGGCAAAGTTAATGAAAAGATTGAGAACTTGTCTTAAAATACGATTTTTTATTTCGAAGAAGAAAAATAAAGACAACTTGTTGCTTTTCTTATGATAAGGGTAAGCGGGTGTGCTTATTGAAAAGCCGACAAGTTGTCTTTATTTGTTTTACTTTCCATGAAGAAAGGTAGAATGTCATTGGAAGCAAATATACCTGCTTCGTTATTTTACTGCATGAGATTCATTGAATATTTGAATCTTCAATCCGAAAGAGAAACGAAGGATATCTTTCATCTTTAGGCTTTTGTTGGTAAACTTACTGATTAGATACAATTCGTTGGTCCCCACTTCATAGAATAATTGAATATTTTTGATTAATTGGTGGTGGGGGTTGAATCCCATACGTTGGCCTATGAAGATACTGGGACGTATTTTCGTACTGACATTGTAATAATGGTTAGGATAACGTCCTGGCTCTTTTCCCCAGAACTCTTCTCCTGCAATTGTTGTGAAATAAAGGCCGCAGTAGAAAGGCTCCAGGTTCCAGTGCTCGTCGAAGCTCATGCTCCATGGTATGTAGTTTTGTTTCAGAGTAAAGGTGAAACGGAATTTTTTCGCGTAGCGTTTGGGAAGATAGCCGATGAACAAGTCTGTTTCCCATTGCGAACGTTTTCCGTAATCCCATCCGAACCCGGAAGAGACCACTCCCATGCCTCCAGCATATTGCATCTTGAAATGAGTCGGTTTGAAACGTTCCCATTTGCTGTATCGTTGATGATGGCACTTGTCCCATCGGCGCACTTTCATCCCTTTATCTGGAATTGTGTCATGAGTGAGGGTATCTGAAGGGAGAATCGCTGCACTTGCATGGCTGAGTCCCATCAATAAAAAGCTGAATGCAGCTATAAGATACTTAATATTCAAGTGCTTCATAATTATATCCCTCATCATTTATTGTAAAACGTAATATCCCTCTGTTCTTGGCACAAGTACATTCATAATAGATAATTCCATCTTTGAAGAATTCGTCTACCGAGGTGTGATGGCCATGTCCGTATACCGCGAATTGGAATCCTGGGAATTGTTTCATGGCTTTATGCAGCACATAGCATACGCCTCCATTGAATTGGTCGGAGAAAGGACCGGCGTGCATTGCCAATACGGTCTTTTTGCTATTGGAACTTAAATTCTTGAAATCTTCTCCCACGAAGGTCAGATTCGGAACCTCATGAGAATGATCGAATTCAAGGGCGTTGGTGTTCAAGCAGATAAAATGTACATCTCCTGCATCAAAACTAAAATCGTCTTCTCCGAAAATGGTATGGAAAACATCGGGGCCTGTACCCAAGCAGTCATGGTTGCCGATGATGGAAACATAAGGTACACGTAAGCGGTTCAAGATATCACGTTGTTTTACGAACTCCAGTTTCATTCCAAAGTCTGATATATCACCGGTATGAAGTACAAAATCAATATCTTCCATCTGGTTGATGAATGAAACCGCATCTTCGGTTTCATCGTACCATCGTTGCGTGTCACTGATGACGATGAACTTGATTTCTTTTTTTCCTTGTGTGGCTTTCCTAATGCGTTCAATATTGGTCGCATTGATATGGGTCTCCCCATCAATTCTTAGATCGTAGGGGTGATATTCAATCATATCACATCCTGAAAAAAGCATGAAAGTACTGAGAATGCTGCCACTTAAGAATCTTTTGATAGTCTTTGTATTTAGCATATTCGTCTTATTTTAAGCAGATAATGTAAAGGTCTAGATTTGCGTTTTCCTCTATTTCCTGTCGTAAATTTTGTATTTAAAACAAAAATCGTGAAAATAATTGAGAAAAAATTGGACATCAGTGAAAAAGAATAGTAAAACTGAAGTTTATACCATAATAAAATAAGCTTCGTGAATGAGAGGTGAGTACTGTGGTCTGCTGATAGAAATGGAATCTTTGGAATGCTCCTTGAATTTGTACCGTAGGGATTCCTTTTATGAGTGTTTCTTGTTTTTGCGAATGCTGGAGTCTATAGCATGAGGACATCCTATAGAGAATGAAAAGAGATATATGGGGGATGTCTCGAGAGAGAAAAGCAGTGGAATGCGGAAATAAGCCAAAGAGGGTAGTGTCTGGGAAAAAATGCAGCTGAATACCTTTGCTCTGGAAACTTTTGGGGTCGGAATGGAGAAGAGTATGTTCGTAAATCATGGTATTGGGGGGTAATGTGCTACCTTTTTGTTCTTAGTTTCTTGGATAATCAGTAGATGCTTCTGCATGTTTGAGTAAGCCGATATCATAGAAACTCCCCTTCTGTAACCTCTGTGGGGCCGTTTTAAGCTGAATAGGGAAAATCATAACTTTTAGGTATTTCATATTTTCTAGTTAAGTCGTTATTTTGCAAAGTCAAATTTAAAATGAAAAACAAATGAAGAAAATTGGAATTATTTATGGATCTACAACAGGTACTACTGAAGCTGTTGCAGGCATGATAGCAGAAGCTCTTGGTGTTGATTCTGCAGATGTACATGAAGTAAGTACAATCTCTGAAGACCTTGTTAATGGTTATGAAGTATTGCTTTTGGGTACTTCTACTTGGGGCGACGGTGAATTGCAGGATGATTGGTACGATGGCATCGACCTTTTGAAAGGTATGAATCTGTCTGGCAAAATCGTTGGTTTGTTCGGTTGCGGTGACTCAGAATCTTATAGCGATACTTTCTGCGACGGTATGAGTGTATTGGCTGAAGACTTGAAAGGTACAGGTTGCCAGATGCTTAAGGGTGTTTCTGCTTCTGACTACAACTATAGCTCATCTTTGTCTGTTGTTGATGGTAACTTTGTAGGTTTGGCTATTGACGACATGAACGAAAGCGATAAGACGGCTGACCGTGTTAACGCTTGGGTTGCTCAGATTAAAGAAGAACTTAATTAATCAGGTGTTCATTGCTGAATGCTAGAAATGATATAGAAACGGCAGCTTCGTCTGCCGTTTTCATAAAACAATTTTAATTAACGCTGAATAAAACACATACCTATGTCAACTACCGCTATAAATCCTGCAGATATGAAGGTCTTTTTGAACCATATCTATGAGTTCAAAAAAGGCGTTCGTCAGATGGTATTGTATACCACCAATAAGAAATATCAAGAAATTGCTGTTAAACGCTTGCAGAGCCAGCGCATCAATTTTGTGATTCAGCAGGTGGACAGCGAACGAATCAATCTGTTCTTCGGTCGCGAAGAATGTATTGAGGCTATCCGTATGATGGTTACGCGCCCGCTAAACCAGCTTACTCCGGAAGAAGACTTTATTTTAGGTGCGATGTTGGGTTACGATATATGTGGACAGTGCAAACGGTATTGCGACCGTAAGTCCCGTAACTTGTGCGATATGAAGAATTAAGTGACAGATACTTAATCATTGCTATTTACCTTCAACAGAAAAATAGATTGGATTACAAGGAGTTCACTGTGTTGAGGCCCTGTTAAGAGTGGGTTGCGTCCTGCCGTTGTCGACGGGAAACTTCATCTTAAAGCCTTGTAACCGAATAGAAACGTATATTGAACGGATGATTGAATGGGTTCTAAAAGTATTTTCTCAGGAATACGTCGGAAGGAGATGTAGAGAGTTTTTTGAAGTCATCCGTTTGGATTTTTATAAAAAGAGTACCCCAATCTCTGCTATCTTTTTATCTAGGTCTTATTAATGTAAAACAGACATCAATTTTGCATGAGGATCTGGCATTGATACTTATGCATACCTATATAACCTAAGAATAAGAAAATTTTATATTTGGTTCCTTCTCAGAGGTGTTGAGCATTGCTGTTTCGAACGGTAATGTCTTGATACCTCTTTTTTTATCCTTCATGCAAAAAACAGGTTGTTTTAGGGGAGTTCCTGTCTTATCAGATAAGGCTCGTGAATGAAACAACTACCTTCGTTCTTGCTTTTTGGGGTGGAAAGCGTTTTCTTTATCGGATTATTTTAGTTCTTGTGTGAGAAAGTTCTACCTTTGCAGAAGAACTGGTAGCAGGTCTTTAAAAATTTTGATATTCATGACTAAACTGAACATACTTACTAAGGAAGAGGCTAGAATGCGGATGAATACCTTAGGTACTTTGCATCGTCCTTTCTTTTTTCTCATAGATTTTGATGAATCTCATTGTATAGTGGAAGAGCCTTCAGCAATTCCTACTGATGAATTGTTGTATGTATTTCCAAAAGCTACGAATGTTTCTGCCGCTGAGAAAAAAACGGTTCCTGTTCCTCAGAAATTTACTTGGAAACCGAATCCGCAGCCTTTTGAAACTTATCAACGCTCCTTTGAAATCGTGCATCAGAATCTGCATCGGGGGAATTCTTTTCTTACCAATTTAACATGTGCGACACCGGTGGATACCGATTTATCATTACGTCAGGTCTTTGAATATGCACACGCTCGTTATAAGTTGTGGGTAAAGGACTGTTTTGTGGTGTTCTCTCCCGAAATCTTTGTTCGCATTGAAGGAGGGATGATTTTTTCACATCCGATGAAGGGTACGGCAGACGCTTCTTCTCCTGGTTCAGCCGAGAAATTGCTGGCGGATGAAAAAGAGTCAGCGGAACATGCTACAATTACCGATTTGATTCGAAATGATTTGAGTCAGGTGGCGTCGGAGGTAACAGTAACTCGTTATCAGTATCTTGACAAGATTGAGACTAATTGTGGACCACTTTGGCAGATGAGCTCTGAAATCAGCGGCTGTTTGCCTGAAGATTATGCCGATACGTTGGGTGACCTGTTCTTTCGGTTGTTGCCTGCAGGGAGTATTACGGGAGCTCCGAAGAAGAAGACGGTAGAGATTATTCGTGAAGCAGAAACGTATGACAGGGGATATTATACAGGTATTATGGGATTTTTTGATGGAAAAGATCTGGACAGTGCTGTCTTGATTCGTTTCTTGGAGCAGGATGCTGATGGGAAGATGGTGTTTAAGAGCGGTGGAGGCATTACCTTTAAGAGTAAGGTGGAAAATGAATATAATGAAATGAAGGAGAAAGTGTATGTACCCATTTATTGATGAATCTCGAAAATCGTTACCTGCTGAGTTTGTGGAAACCATTTGTGTGGAGCAGGGAAAGGCTCTTAATTTGTCATATCATAATGAACGGATGAATCGGACGAGAAAGTTTTTCTGGAACGATGTGACGGAAGACCTTCGCTTGGAAGCGTGGATTCATCCTGAGAAATATGAAATCTGTACACGTTGCAGAGTGGTATATGGGAAGGAGATAAAGTTCGTGGAATATTTCCCGTATCAATTGCGAGAAGTGAATAGTTTGCAGTTGGTAGTAGATGATGACATTGACTATTCATACAAATGGACCGATCGTTCTCCGTTGAGCCGTTTGTTTGCCGAGCGTGGAAATGCCGATGACGTCTTGATTGTACGAAAGAATCTGATAACAGATACCTCCATTGCAAATGTCGCTTTGTGCGACGGGGAGGTCTGGTATACACCGAAACAACCGTTGCTGAAAGGAACCAGACGTCAGCGATTGTTGGATGAACGGAAAATTCAAGAACTTGATATTCAAGTGAGTGATTTGTCTCACTTTCAAAAAATTCGTCTTTTCAATGCGATGATTCCTTTTGGAAGAATTGAGTTCGACACTGCCAATATCATCGGTTTGCTCTCCGTGCAGCCGTAGAATGAAAGTGAGGTCATTCAGCCGCTTTTTGTTTTTCTTCTTTCATTTTTGCTTCGTTGGCTTCATTACGTTTCTTCATGCGTTCCATGGCTCTTTTCCGTGCGAAACTGCTTTTGTTCATCCATGCTGCTTTTTGACTCGCATATTGCTCGTTTCTTTTTTCTATGTAATTGTCTGCCATATCGTTTCTTTTTTACCTTGCAAAGTTCGTAATTTTTTATCGAACAGCCAAGTCTTTCGGATGAAGCCTAAAGGTAAAGAACTGAGAAAGTGTGAAAGTGTACCGTTGGATATGGGAATACAAAAGGGAGGAAAGGAGGACTTTCAAGCAATCTTTTAAACAATTAGCTCGAATTTCTTGATGATTTTTGTATTTTTGCTTAAGTAAAAGAAACCGATAACGCATTGTTTTTATGAATATCCAGACTATACTAGCGAATTTGAAGATTGAGGCATTGAATGCCATGCAGCAAGCGGCCATTGAGGCTTATAAAGAAGGAAGTGATTTGATTCTTCTGTCTCCTACGGGTTCGGGAAAGACGTTGGCTTATCTTTTGCCCGTACTTTCTTCTTTGAAGAAGGAAATTGATGGGGTCCAAGCAGTAGTCCTTGTTCCCTCGCGTGAACTGGCACTCCAGATTGAGCAAGTGTTCAAGTCGATGAAGACAGATTTTAATGTGATGAGTTGTTATGGAGGGCGTCCGGCTATGGAAGAACATCGCACGATGAAGAGCATTCGTCCGTCTGTTATCATTGGTACGCCGGGGCGTATGAACGACCATCTTGAAAAGCGGAATTTTGATGCTTCTACGGTGAAGCTTCTGGTGATCGATGAATTTGACAAGAGCTTGGAGTTTGGTTTCCAAGATGAGATGAATGAGGTCATCAGTAAATTGCCGGCTTTGAACCGCCGTTTCTTGCTGTCAGCTACGGATGCGGATGAAATACCACAATTCACCGGATTGAATCGAACCGTAAAATTGAATTTCTTGGAGGGTGAAGAGAATGCGGGCAGTCGTCTGCATTTGTACAAGGTGATGTCGCCGATAAAAGATAAGCTGGAAACACTATATAAGTTGGTTTGTTGTTTTGGTGAGGAATCTACACTGGTGTTCTGCAATCATCGGGAAAGCGTGGACCGTGTGGGTAAGTTCTTACGTTCTCAAAAGGTATGTTGTGAAGTCTTTCATGGCGGAATGGAGCAGGATGACCGTGAACGTGCTTTGTATAAATTTCGTAATGGAAGTTGTTCTGTGCTTGTGTCAACTGATTTGGCGGCCCGTGGGTTGGATATAACAGGTGTTCAGCATGTGGTGCATTATCACCTTCCGGTTGCAGAAGATGGATTCATCCATCGTAATGGACGTACGGCTCGCTGGGATGCCGATGGAAATGCATATATTATCTTGCATTCAGAAGAGGTAATTCCTGCTTATATCAGTCAGGAACTCGATGAATTCTCACTTCCTGAAGAGACTCCAAAGCCTGCCTTGCCTAAGTTTGTCACTTTGTATATTGGTAAGGGGAAAAAGGACAAGATTAATAAGATTGATATTGTAGGCTTCCTTTTCAAGAAGGGCGGACTCAATAAGGAAGAGGTTGGACGTGTAGATGTAAAGGATCATTATGCTTTTGCAGCTGTGTCTCGTAAGAAGGCTAAACAAACGTTAAAACTCTTACAGAATGAAAAGATTAAGGGGGTAAAAGCTTTGATGGAATTGGCAAAATAATAACTTTGTGATAGCTGTTAGGACATAGAACATTCAGCTGTTTCTATTGTTATGGTTCGAAAAAAAGCATAAAAAACCATAACCTGATAATTATGTGTCATAATGATATGTAATTCATTTCTTTTAGAGAAAAAAGAAAGATAAATCAGGTTTATGGCCTTTTTTTATTGCAAATAGTTTGGAATATCTCGAAGCTTTTGTTAAATTCGCAAGTGTGATAATGAACTAGATGTCAAATTAAAATCAACTACCAAATGAAAAAACATAATTTTAATGCGGGACCTTCAATTCTGCCTCGCGAAGTGATCGAAAATACGGCACAAGCAATCCTTGATTTTAATGGTTCGGGGCTTTCTTTGATGGAAATCAGTCACCGTGCAAAAGACTTTCAGCCGGTGGTAGATGAAGCTGTCGCTCTTTTCAAGGAACTTCTGCATATACCAGAAGGGTATTCAGTCTTGTTCTTAGGCGGCGGTGCCAGCATGGAATTTTGTATGGTTCCTTATAACTTCTTGGAGAAGAAGGCTGCTTATATTAATACAGGTACATGGGCCAAAAAGGCTATTAAAGAAGCGAAGGGATTCGGTGAAGTAGTAGAGGTAGCTTCTTCTGAAAAGGATGGATTTACCTATATTCCAAAGGATTTTGAAGTTCCTTCCGATGTGGATTATTTCCATATTACGACTAACAATACGATTTATGGTACCGAATGGCGGACAGATCCCGAGGTGAATGTTCCTTTGGTAGGAGATATGTCTTCTGATATTTTCTCTCGTCCGATTGATGTCTCTAAATACATTTGTATCTATGGAGGTGCTCAGAAGAATTTGGCTCCTGCAGGTGTCACTTTCGTAATCGTGAAGAATGAGGCCTTGGGAAAGGTTTCCCGTTATATTCCTACCATGTTGAACTATCAGACGCACGTGGATAAGGGTTCTATGTTCAATACTCCTCCTGTTGTGCCTATTTATGCTGCATTGCAGACTTTGCGCTGGCTTAAAGCACAGGGTGGTGTTGAAGAGATGAACCGTCGTGCACAGCAGCGTGCCGATTTGCTTTATGGAGAAATTGACCGAAATAAACTATTCCGTGGTACAGCCAAGAAAGAAGACCGTTCACGAATGAATATTTGTTTTGTAATGGCGGATGAATACAAAGAGTTAGAAGCTGACTTCTTGAAGTTCGCTACAGAACGAGGTATGGTGGGCATTAAGGGACACCGCTCTGTGGGTGGCTTCCGTGCATCATGCTATAACGCAATGCCGTTGGAAAGCGTTCAGGCATTGGTCGACTGTATGCAGGAATTTGAGAAAATGCACTAAAATAGAACATTAACCTTAAAGTATGGGAGGCAACCTGTACTTGAGTTGCCTCCTTTTTCTTTTATTAAAAACACAGAATTATGAAGGTATTAATCGCAACAGTGAAACCGTTTGCAATGGTTGCAATCGAAGGTATACGTCAAGAATGTGAAGCTGCAGGTTATGAACTCGCTTTGCTGGAAAGATATACGGAGAAACAGCAGCTTTTAGAGGCTGTGGCTGATGTTGATGCTTTAATTGTTCGTAGCGATATTGTAGATAAGGATGTCTTTGATGCCGCTAAACAACTAAAGATTGTGGTACGTGCAGGTGCTGGTTATGATAACATTGATCTCGATGAAGCTACTGCTCATAATGTTTGTGTAATGAATACGCCGGGACAGAATTCGAATGCGGTTTCTGAACTGGCTTTCGGCTTGATGATTATGGCCGTACGTAATTTCTATGACGGAAAGCCGGGCATCGAATTGAAAGGAAGAAAGTTGGGTATTCATGCCTATGGAAATGTGGGCCGTAATGTGGCTCGTATAGCAAAAGGGTTTGGAATGGATATCTATGCTTATGATGCTTATTGTTCGAAAGAAGTCATGGAAGCGGATGGTGTGCATCCGATAGAGAAGGTGGAGGACCTTTATAAAACTTGCCAGATTGTTTCTTTACATTTGCCGATGACCTCAGAGACGAAGGAATCGGTCAACTATGACTTGGTGAACTTGATGCCAAGAAATGGATTGCTGGTGAATACGGCACGAAAAGAGGTGGTGAATGAAATGGATTTGCTCCGCTTGTTGAATGACCGTTTGGATCTTCGGTATGTTACGGACATCAAGCCGAATTATCATGATGAATTTGTACATAACTATCCGGGTCGGTATTTCTCAACTCCTAAGAAGATGGGTGCTCAAACTTCGGAAGCGAATATCAATGCAGGTATTGCCGCTGCACGTCAGATAGTGGGCTACTTGAAAGAGGGTTGTGAAAAATTCCGCTTGAATAAATGATGGCTTGATGGAAAAGTGTGGTAGATGATGGTTTCGTCATCGTCATAAAAATAACTTTTTAAAGAATATCCGTAGGAGTGGATTTTGGACTTCTTACGGATATTCTTCCTTACTTAAATTTTCAGTCTATGGCAGTTGTAAAACCTTTTAAAGGCATACGTCCTCCTCAGGATTTAGTTGAACAGGTGGCTTCTCTTCCTTATGATGTGTTGAGTTCGGATGAGGCGAGGAAGAAGGCGTGTGGAAATGAAAAGTCTCTATATCATATCATTAAACCGGAAATAGATTTTCCTGAAGGTACTGACGACCATGACCCGAGAGTCTATCAGAAAGCTGCGGAGAATTTCCAGAAGTTTCAGGACAAGGGATGGCTCGTTCAGGATGAAAAGGAGCGGTATTATATCTATGCTCAAACCATGAAGGGTAAGACACAATATGGCTTGGTAGTGGGTGCTTATGTTCCAGACTATTTGAATGGAGTGATTAAGAAGCATGAGTTGACCCGTCGTGACAAGGAGGAAGACCGTATGAAGCATGTGCGTGCGAGTGATGCCAATATTGGTCCCGTCTTTTTGGCTTATCCGGATAATGCCGTTCTTGATGCGGTAGTGGCAAAGTATGTGGCCGAACCTCCCGTTTATGATTTTGTTGCACCTGAAGATGGATTTGGACATACGTTTTGGATTATCGACAAAGATGAGGATATTGAAACCGTAACGAAGGCGTTTGCGGCTATTCCGGCCTTATATATTGCCGATGGACATCATCGAAGTGCAGCAGCAGCTTTGGTCGGAGCTGAAAAAGCAAAGCAGAACCCGAATCATCGAGGAGACGAGGAATATAATTACTTTATGGCGGTTTGTTTCCCAGCGAATCAGTTGACGGTTATCGACTATAATCGTGTAGTCCGGGATTTGAATGGACTGACTCCTCAGCAGTTCTTGGATAAACTGACTCCGAACTTTGTGGTGGAAGAAAAGGGAACTGAAATTTATAAGCCGGATGTGATTCATAACTTTGGCTTGTATATGGATGGAAAATGGTATAGTCTGACGGCTAAAGAGGGTACGTATGACGATAAGGATCCGATAGGGGTATTGGATGTTACCATTTCTTCGAACTTGATTCTGGATAAGATATTAGGAATAAAAGATCTTCGTTCGGATAAACGCATTGATTTTGTAGGTGGTATTCGTGGCTTGGGAGAACTCAAGAAGCGGGTAGACAGTGGCGAAATGAAGATGGCTTTGGCCTTGTATCCGGTATCGATGAAACAGATTATGGATATTGCGGATACGGGAAATATCATGCCTCCGAAGACGACCTGGTTTGAACCGAAGCTTCGTTCGGGAATTATTATTCATAAGTTGTCTTGAATAAGTTGAGAGAGAATTGAAGGTACGGGCTGTGGCTATAAAAAGTCACAGCCTTTTTTGTGGATAGGGGTATTATCATTACCTTTGCTAATGATTTATAGGTTAAAGAAGAAGAGCTATGCAAGAAGATACTTATAAAACGATTGATGCGATTTCTGAATCTATTTATACGGAGAAAAGAAGCAAATTCATTGCTATAGCAATCCCTGTCCGCACTGTAGAGGAAGTGAAAGAGCATCTTGAAGTTTACCAAAAGAAATATTACGATGCACGTCATGTGTGCTATGCATATATGTTGGGAGCAGAACGGAAGGTGTTTCGTGCGAATGATAACGGGGAACCTTCTGGTACAGCTGGTCGACCGATATTGGGTCAGATAAATTCGCATGAACTGACAGATGTACTGGTAATTGTCGTCCGTTATTTCGGAGGAATAAAATTAGGAACCAGCGGACTGATTGTCGCTTATAAGACAGTAGCAGCTCAAGCCTTGGATGAAGCTTCTGTTATTGAAAAGACTGTAGATGAGGATGTAAGTGTAATCTTTGAATATCCGTTTATGAATGATGTGATGCGGATAGTAAAAGAAGAAGGACCTGAAATCCTAGAACAATCGTACGATATGGATTGTCTGATGAGATTACGTATCCGTAAATCCTTGATGCCGAAACTTCGTAGTCGGTTGGAGAAAGTGGAAACCGCGCATTTTCCGGATGAAGTGGAGGAAGAAGCTTTTTCAGAGGAAGAATAAGAGAGGGAATCTCATCTTATCGGGGATCTAGCTCTTAAAAAATCTTGAAGGTTTATTAAAACGATAGAATAGACCGTTCTTGTTTCTTTGTGATGGTAGGAACGGTCTATTTTTGTTTTGAAATCGTGAACATTCTTTGTAAAAGAGATGTTTTTTGGGTATATTTGTATTAAAACCAATTGATTGAGGCTATGAAATGGCTTTTACTTTTTATTTCAATGGCAGGTTTGGCTGTATGTGGAGACGCAAAGGCCGAGGGTGTGGATGGTAGTGTGCAAGCAAGTGTCGTCTCCAGGAAGGTGGCGGAATCTAAGGATGAACTTCATCCTCTTGTTGCTTCTGACATTCAGTTAGAGAAAGACTTCCTGTTTAAAAAATACCTATTAGAGGACAAGTATGAATACAAGAAGACGACACGTACCCTGAAATGGAGTGTGATGCGTCAATGCTTGGCTTTTATAGAGAATATACAAGAAACACCGAAACAATGGGGGGTCTTTCAGAATTATAAGAACAAGAATCGCGAAGCTCCTTTGATCCGACATTTTAAGCGAAATGTTTATCGCCGTGTTTCTGATGCCTTTGGAGTAGAGCGATATCAGTCTGTTCCCTTGTATACGCTGACCGATACAATAACTCCGGAACGGTACGGAAGAGATGGTACTCCTGTGATCATCAAAAAAAGAGAAGGAAGTTTTTATCGGGTACGCCCTATACAATTTACAGAGGATTGGTATGTGCCGGCACGTTATTTGAAGCCTTTGAAAGAAAAGACGGTATTCCACCATGTCATCTTTGTAGACCGTGGTGATCAGAACATAGTTACGTTGGAGCGAGCATCACGCGGCAAGTGGAAGATTCGGAGTACGAATCCTGCTACAACGGGGCGACACCGTCCTCCGTATGCTCAGGAAACACCGTTGGGAATTTTCTTGCTGCAACAGAAAAAGGAACGGATGTTCTACTTGAAGGATGGGTCTGCTGCAATGGGAGGCTTTGCACCGTATGCTAATCGGTTTACTAACGGGGCTTATATTCATGGTGTACCGGTAAATGCTCCTCATAAGCAGATGATAGAGTATAGTTGGTCTTTGGGAACTGTTCCTCGTTCACACATGTGCGTAAGAAATGCTACGTCTCATGCTAAGTTTATCTTTACTTGGGCTCCCACCGAGGAGACTTTGGTGGTCGTCATTGAATGATGTACCTTTTAATTAATATTTAACAATCTGAATATGAGGAGAATGAAATATTAGTTGTAACTTTGCGGCCGTTATTTTGAAGTCGTTTATGAAGTTACGTATATTTCTGTTTTCAGCATTGTTTTTCTTCTCTGGAATGGTTAGCCCTTTGGGCTCCTCATTGATTCATGAGGCCTCTGAATCGGCTGTAGTATCCGAAACGGAAGCTTGTGCCGGTTTGTATCAGTCAATGGACTTGGAAGGAGTCGTAAATTGGAAGGCATTTCGGCAAGCAGTAGCTGGCTATAATAAGATAGCGGGAAGAAAAAGGGAAGTGTTAACCTTAATCGATTTTTCGAAGCCGTCTACAGAAAAGCGATTGTTCGTGTTTGATATGAAGAATCATGAGCTGCTGTTCGCTTCGTTGGTCTCTCACGGGAGAAACAGCGGTTCAAATTGGGCTACTTCTTTTTCGAATGAGAATGGTTCGTATAAAAGTTCGTTGGGATTTTATCTGACAGAATCGACATATCAAGGGAAAAATGGGTATTCTTTGATTCTGAATGGATTGGAAAAAGGGATAAATGACCATGCACGTCAGCGTGCCATTGTGGTGCACGGGGCAGCTTATGCGAATCCGTCTGTTATCAAAGGAGGTGGTCGGTTAGGTCGTAGTTTGGGTTGTCCAGCATTGCCTCAAAACTTGGCTCGCCCCATTATTGATGCCATCAAAGATGGCAGCGTTATGTATATATACGCTGAGAAAGAAGATTATTTAGTCGTCCCTTAAGAACATCTTTATCTATTGATATTCAATAATTTAGTTTATAAAAGTCTTTGATAAATCTGCAAGTTTTAGTA
>RCNI01000362.1_pt1 | contig 28846 bp, 27 predicted proteins | sample 2041151 | NCBI WGS metagenome assembly RCNI01 (sample SAMN09708214, study PRJNA481090) | feces metagenome | isolation source: feces | place: Antarctica: Albino Rookery
AGCTATCAGGCGATGGTACTCACCGTGAGCGATCAGGGCAGCGCAGGACTGCGTCCGGATACCGCTGGACCGGCAGTGGTAAAGCTGCTAGAGGAGCATGGCTATCTGGTTTCCCATACTGCAATCGTGCCGGATGAGCAGGAATTGATTGCCAAAGCACTGGTGGATGGCTGTGACAACTGTAAAGTGGATTTGCTGGTCACCACAGGCGGCACAGGGCTTTCCCTGCGGGATGTGACGCCAGAAGCCACGCTTGCAGTGCTGGATCGGGAAGTCCCCGGCATTCCGGAGGCGATGCGTTACGCCAGCCTTCAAATCACCCCCAGAGCCTGTCTGTCCCGGGGGATGGCAGGTACCAGAGGAACCACATTGATTATCAATTTGCCGGGTAGTCCCAAGGCGGCGGTGGAAAATCTGGCGGCGGTGCTGCCTGCACTGGGGCATGGACTGGATGTGCTGCAAGGCCGAGGCGGAAATTGTGGAGAAGTGCAGCATGGGTGAGGTGTTGGCGGTCTGCATCAGTGAGGTGCGTGGTACCCCAAAGCACCCGGTGAAGCGGATTCATTTGATTCCCGGTCACGGCATCGAGGGGGATGCCCACGCCGGGAACTGGCATCGGCAGGTGAGCCTGCTGGCGGCAGAAAGCGTGGAGCAGATGCAGAGCCGGGTGGATCTTGTTCTGCGGCCCGGTGACTTTGCGGAGAATATCCTCACCCGGGGCATGGACTTGAAAAATCTCCCGGTGGGTACCCTTCTTCGACTGGGCAGCGCACTGGGAGAAGTGACCCAGATCGGCAAGGAATGCCATGCCGACTGCGCCATTCGGCAGCAGGTCGGGGACTGCGTCATGCCCCGGGAGGGCATTTTCCTCCGAGTGCTGCAAGAGGGCTGGGTTCAGGCAGGAGATTCGCTTGAGATTGTAAAAAAGACTGAAAAATAAAGCAGTGCAAAGCATTTATGTTTCACACTGCTTTTTGAGATGAAACAGGCAGCAGAGCTGCTCTGCACACGGATCGGACTGATTCCAGCCCAGTTGGGGACGGGATATGACCAGCGGTTTATCAGTAATATGTGCAATCACCGTGGTATCCTCCGGCGAATAGACCGGCGTTCCCATTCGGTGCAGCGCCAGCTTGGGGATGGGTTCCGATTTGAAGCCTTCCACTAAAATAAGATCTGTGTCGGGCAGCTGAGCACGGATGGCTTCGGGCTGAAAGAAACCATTCCAGAACAGCACCGCATCTGCGCCGGATCGACGGAGTCGGGCGGTGTCCTTATCCGGACGCTCTGGCTGAGCCGGGTGGTGGCTGTGTTTTACCACCGCAACCCGGAGACCACGCTGCTTGAGCGCCGGAATAAGCTGTTCCAGAAAGGTGGTTTTCCCGGTGCCGGACCAACCGGCCACGGAAATCATCGGAGGCGAACCGGCGAGGCTTCGGAGAATGTCCTCCGGGGCGTTCCAATTCAAAAAGACCGGGGCGAAGGAGTTGGGGGCATCCACCCATTCGGTGTCCACCTGTTGGAGCAGATCTGTCATGCGGCAGTTGCCCTGTTGGAGCATGTGTTCCACCTGCGGCAAGATGCTGCGGCGGTAGACCCCGAACAGTGGCTGAGGATTACCGTCCATGCGGTACACCACAGCATCTCCTTGAGGTTCTGGTAGGACGGCATCCTTGGAGAGAAAGGGCATATCCACGCCGCTAATCCAAAGCAGGGGAGCGTCAGTGGTGCGGAAGGCGCTGTACAGTCCGCCCAGAGGCCCACGGTCGGAAATTACATCATAGATGGGAGTGACATCCGATGGGAGGGGAAGGTCAGAGCCGGGAGCGAGGGAGACATAGATCTGCTCCATATCGCAGGAACGCCAAAAGGCGACGGATCGCTCCAGAAGGGAAGTGCCCTGAAAGGAAAGCCGGGCTTTGTCCGCTCCCATTCGTTGAGAGTGTCCCCCGGCCAGAATGAGTGCGCAGCGACGGTGAGTGGTGCGGTTATATGGGTTCATTCCGGGTTCTCCTTCCTCTGCTGATGTCGTTTGTTGACATTATATAGGAGGGACTGGTAAAATTCAATGCAGTCGGAGTTTGGTGGAGTGCAAGGGAATGAAATTTCCTGTGGTATTGCGCGTTTTGTGATTTTTGTCAATATTTTGCCGCATTGGAGCGAAAAGCTTTGTATTATCCTGCGAAAACTTATGGTTGCAGAGTAAGAAAAAATCCGTTAAAATGGTTTTGTCAAAAGGTAGTACCTTTCAATGTGGAAAAAGGAGATTAAAATGATGGAACGGGCAGTACAACCGAAGACAATTCGGGCTTGGCTGGTCAATGCGATGAAGCAGGGCGAATATGCCCGTTCGGAGCGGCTTCCACCGGAGAAGGTGTTGGCGGAGCAGCTGGGCATCAGCCGAACGCAGCTGCGTGATGTTCTGGCCGGGCTGGAGCGAGAAGGCTTTATCACTCGCCGCCACGGTGTTGGAACGATTATCAACCACCATGTTTTGAATGTCACCAATCGTATGGACATTGAGTGCGAATTCATGGATATGATTCGCCGCAATGGCTATGAGCCGGGTACGGCGTATGTCCGTTCTTCGGAAGGGACGGCCACGGCGACCGAGGCCAAGCAGCTCAACCTTGAAGAGAATACCCCTGTGCTTCGCGTGGAGCGGCTCTGCACGGCGGACGATAAGCCTGCCATTTACTGTGTCGATGTGATGGCGATGTCCATTATCAAGAAGAAGTATCTTGAGGAAGACCTAGAAAAGCCAATCTTCTTTTTCTTGCAAAAGTACTGTGATGCAGTCCCCTTTATGGATCTGACGGATATCCGTGCCATGGTTGCGGATGAGAGTCTGGGACAGATTATGCAGGTTCCCAAAGGAACCCCCATTCTCTGCATGGATGAGGTGGACTACGATGTAGAGGGCAATCCGGTGATTTGCTCTCGGGAACATTTTGTAGACGGCGTATTCCGGCACACCGTGATGCGCAAGAAACTATAAAAAGAAACAAAACTCAGTGATGAAGTGAAATCAGGAGGAATGTAACATGGAAAAGACCCTCATTTACACTGGCAAAACCAAGAATGTCTATACTCTGGAAAATGGAAACTGCCTGCTGAAGTTCAAGGATGACTGCACCGGTAAGGACGGCGTGTTCGATCCCGGCGAGAACGCAGTTGGCCTGACCATTGACGGTGTGGGTGATGTGAACCTGCGCATGTCCATCTACTTCTTCGAAAAGATCAATGCCGCTGGTATCAAGACTCACTTCATCAGCGCCAACCTGGAGGACACCACCATGGAAGTCCGTCCTGCTAAGGTGTTCGGTGATGGTCTGGAGATCATCTGCCGCCGCAAGGCTGTGGGCTCCTTCCGCCGCCGCTATGGTCAGTATATCGCCGAGGGCGCTGATCTGCCTTACTATGTTGAGGCTACCTTCAAGAACGACGAGCTGGGCGATCCTCTGGTCACCAAGGACGGTCTGGTTGCTCTGGGTATTATGACCGATGCTCAGTATGAGGACATCAAGGCTATGACTCAGAAGATCACCAAGATCGTGGCTGACGAGATGGCTGAGCGCGGCATGGATCTCTATGACATTAAGTTCGAGTTTGGCTATGACACCGATGGCAGCGTTATGCTGATCGACGAGGTCGCTTCCGGCAACATGCGCGTCTATAAGGACGGCGAGTATGTCGATCCCATGACCCTGTCCAAGCTGTTCTTTGCATAATGGGCGGATTCTTTGGAACAGTCTCGAAAGAAGACTGTGTGTTGGATCTGTTTTTTGGCGTTGACTATCATTCCCACCTCGGCACTCGCCGGGGTGGTATGGTGATTTACGATGAAGAGGGCGGCGGTTTTCAGCGCCAGATCCATAACATCGAAAATACGCCGTTCCGGACCAAGTTCGAGAACGACTTGGCGAAGTTCCATGGCTGCAGCGGCATCGGCTGTATCAGCGATACGGATCCTCAGCCTCTGCTGGTCCGCTCTCATCTTGGCCTGTACGCCATCACCACCGTCGGCATCATCAATAATGCCGAGGAGCTGGTGAAGGAGTATTTCTCCGACCACGGACATCAGTTCATGGCTATGAGCTCCGGTAAGATCAACTCCACCGAGCTGGTCGCCGCCCTCATCAACCAGAAGAACGATGTGGTGTCGGGCATTCTCCATGCGCAGGACCTGATTCAGGGTTCTGCGACGATTTTGCTGCTGTCTGCAGATGGCCTGATCGCGGCCCGTGACCGTCTGGGTCGTCTGCCCATGCTCATTGGTAAGAACGAAAAGGGCCATTGCGTGTCCTTCGAGTCCTTTGCCTATCAGAAGCTGGGCTATCATACGGAGTATGAGCTGGGTCCCAGCGAGATCGTGCGGATCACGCCCGACAGTCTTGAGGTGCTGGCCCCGGCCAGAGAGAAGATGCGCATCTGCGGCTTCCTCTGGACCTATTACGGCTATCCCAACTCCAACTACGAAGGACAGAATGTGGAGGTCATGCGCTACCGCAACGGTGAGATCATGGCCCGTGACGAGGTCATCAAGGGCAAGCTGCCCAAGGTGGACTTTGTGGCCGGCGTGCCGGATTCCGGTGTGCCCCATGCCATTGGCTTCGCTAACCGCAGCGGCAAGCCCTTTGCCCGTCCCTTCGTGAAGTATACCCCCACTTGGCCCCGTTCCTTCATGCCTGCCAATCAGGATGTGCGCAATCAGGTGGCCAAGATGAAGCAGATTCCTGTCCCTGAGTTGATCGAGGGCAAGAAGCTGCTCTTTGTGGATGATTCCATCGTCCGAGGCACTCAGCTGCGAGAGACCGTGGAATTCCTTTACGAAAGCGGTGCAGAAGAAGTGCATATGCGCTCTGCCTGCCCGCCCATCATGTATAATTGTAAGTATCTGAACTTCTCCCGCAGCAATTCCGATCTGGATTTGCTGGCACGCCGCACGATTCAGGAAATCGAGGGCGATGAGGGCCAGAAGCATATCGATGAATATGCGGACGCCGGGACGGAGCGCGGTCAGTGCATGCTGAAGACCATCTGCGAGAAGCTGGGCTTCGACTCTCTGGGCTACCAGTCCTTGGACGGTGTTCTGGAGGCCATCGGCATCGACCGGGATAAGGTCTGCACCTATTGCTGGAGCGGTAAGGAATAAGATTTATATTGTGATGCTGAAAAGCAGCGGACACTCAAGTGTCCGCTGCTTTTTTGTCCTTGGGAAAATCTGTATCAGAATGGAGCCATTCCGTACCGTGTTTGCAGCCCGGGGGATTGGCGGATGTTCGGGAAAACCGGCACAAAATCCGAATTAAGAAGGGGAAAAAGCTGCCCCTGAGCAGAAGAAAAGGAGTGTATCGAGGAAACTCGATACACTCCTTTGTTGGTTTTAATAGAGGTTTGCTTAGTAGCAGACGCCCTGAGCCAGCATAGCGTCGGCCACCTTCAGGAAACCAGCGATGTTGGCACCGGCCTGAATGTCGCCCTTCATGCCGAACTGCTCGGCAGCGCTGGCGCAGGCAGCGTAGATGGTTTCCATGATGCCCTTCAGCTTGTTGTCCACTTCTTCAAAGGTCCAGCTGATGTGACCGGCGTTCTGGCTCATCTCCAGACCGGAGGTGGCAACACCGCCGGCGTTGGAAGCCTTGCCGGGGCTGTACAGCAGGCCGGCACCCTTGATGGCGGCGATGGCGTCGGGAGTGCAGGGCATATTGGCACCCTCAAACACACCCTGGCAGCCGTTGGCAATCAGAGACTTGGCGTTGTCCACATTCAGCTCGTTCTGAGTGGCGCAGGGCAGGGCAATGTCGCAGGGGACCGTCCAAATGCCGGAGCAGCCTTCCACATACTTAGCGGAGGGAACATAGTCCACATAGGTGCTGATACGGGCACGCTTGACTTCCTTGATCTCACGGATGACCTGATAGTCGATGCCGTTCTCGTCCACGATGTAGCCGTTGGAGTCGCTCATGGCGATGACCTTGCCGCCCAGAGTGGAAGCCTTCTGGTTGGCGTAGATGGCCACATTGCCGGAGCCGGAAATCACCACACGCTTGCCCTCAAAGCTCATGCCGTTGTCCTTGAGCTGAGCGTCAGCGAAGTAGCACAGACCGAAGCCGGTGGCCTCCTTACGGGCCAGAGAGCCGCCGTAGCTCAGACCCTTGCCGGTCAGAACGCCGGTCCAAGTGTTGGTCAGGCGCTTGTACTGACCGAACATATAGCCGATCTCACGGGCGCCCACGCCGATGTCACCGGCGGGCACGTCGGTGTCCTCACCGATGTACTTGGAAAGCTCAGTCATGAAGCTCTGGCAGAAGCGCATGATCTCTCCGTCGCTCTTGCCCTTGGGGTCAAAGTCAGAGCCGCCCTTGCCGCCGCCCATGGGCAGAGTGGTGAGGGCGTTCTTGAACACCTGCTCAAAGCCCAGGAACTTGATGATGGACAGGTTCACATTGTCACGGAAGCGGATGCCGCCCTTGTAGGGGCCGATGGCAGAGTTGAACTGGACACGATAGCCACGGTTGACCTGCACCTTGCCGGCATCGTCCACCCAAGACACGCGGAAGGTGATGATGCGCTCCGGCTCCACCATGCGGCCAATGATGTTCTGCTGCTCATAGCGGGGATCGCTCTCCACCACGGGAACCAGAGTTTCCAGCACCTCGTGCACTGCCTCCAAAAATTCATGCTGCTCGGCATAGCGGCCCAGCAGATCTTCATAGATACCATTCAGGTATGCGTTGCGGATAGCCATAAACAAATCTTCCTTTCCAGAAATTGATCGGCGCCGCCGCCAGAGGGAGACGACATGGAAAACAGCCGCTTTGAGGCTGCTATCGTAGGATTCAATGTAATAAAGTATAGACTAGAATGAAAGAAAAATCAATAGAAATTTCATTTCCTAGCAATAAAAGGCGAAAATTTTAAGAATTTGCTCGGTTATGAATGAAGAAAGAGTGCGGTATGCAAAAATTGAATAAAAAAGGGGAGCGTCGTCGGGTGAAAACAGCCGGCAGAAAGAAAATTTTCAGATTTCTCTTTACATTAGCGCTTTAGTATGCTAATATGATAGCACACAAAAGCAAAACCGTAGGAGGGAAATAAAATGAATTGGATGAAACGAGTGGCCGCAATGGCTCTGGTGCTGATGATGGCAATGGCGCTTGTCTCCTGCGGGGGCAAGGGCGGAAGTGAACTGATCTATGCGGTGGAATCCGGCTCAGCCGGAGAAGCGGCGGCGTTGGAGCAGGGCTGGGAAGTCAATGCGGTGGGCAATCAGGCCACGGCACTGATGGAGGTCAGCTCCGGCACTTCCGACAAGGCGGTCATTGACCTGCTGATGGCAAGTGCCATGATCGGTGAAGGGACCAGCTACCCGGATCTGGTGCTGGGCGAGGAATTGACGGAAGAGGATTACGCCATCGGCTGCCGCAAGGGTTCCGATTTGACGGCATTCATCACCGGTGTGCTGGCGGAGCTGTATGCCGACGGCACCATGAACGAAATTGCTGAAAAGTACGGTGTGCAGGCGGCTCTGGTGGAGCAGGAAGCGGCCGAGGAATTCAAAGCTTCCGGCGATACCGCCGAAACCAGCGATGTCCGCTACATTCAGGAGAAGGGCACCCTTCTGGTGGGTACGACCGAGTTTGCTCCTCTGGACTACCGCGATGAAAACGGAGAATGGGTCGGCTTTGATGCTGATATGGCTCGCCTTGTGGCAGAGAAGCTGGGAGTCAAGATCGAATTTGTGGAAATCGAATGGGACAACAAATTGATGGAGCTGGATTCCAAGTCGGTAGATGTGCTGTGGAACGGCATGACCCTGACGGACGAAGTGCTCAACGGCGCCAACTGCACCGGCCCTTATTGCCGCAACGCTCAGGTAGTCGTAGAGCCGGCCTGTAATTGACAAAGACCAAGGCAGAGAGGAAATCACTCTCTGCCTTTGGAATGGAATCGGAAACTGGAATCGAAGGAGAATGACCCTATGTTTTGGACCGTAACCATGTCACTGCTGGAGGGCTTTGGCACTGCACTGGAGCTGTTTGCTCTCACACTGGTGTTTTCACTGCCTCTGGGCCTTGTGTTTGCCTTCTGCATCATGAATAAATGGGCGCCGTTCAAGCGCTGCAAGCAGGCACCTGCGCTGGCGAAGTTCCGTCCGGTGAGCGCTCTGTTCAACCTGCTGGTGTGGGTGATGCGCGGCACGCCCTTGATGCTGCAGCTGTTTGTTGTCTACTATGGCCCCGGCTTGATTCTGGACAACAACATCTGGGGCGGCAACCGCATGGTTCCCTGTGTGCTGGCCTTCGTCATCAACTACGCCTGCTACTTCGCGGTCATTTTCCGGGGCGGCATCGAGGGCGTTCCGGAGGGACAGCGTGAGGCCGGTGAGGTGCTGGGCATGAGCCGCTCTCAGATTTTCTTCAAGATTACTCTGCTCCAGATGGTTAAGCGCATCATGCCTCCTATGTCCAACGAGGTCATCACCTTGGTGAAGGACACCTCTCTGGCGAGAGTCATCGCCATCAGCGAGCTGATTCGCTGCGGCGAGCGATTCATGCAGAATGACGGCTTGATTTGGCCGCTGTTCTATACCGGCGTGTTCTATCTGGTGTTTAACGGACTTCTGACGCTGTTCTTCAACTATTTGGAGAAGAAAATGAGCTATTTTAAGGGTTGAGGAGGAGCAAACATGGCGATTTTGGAAGTAAAGGGAATCCGAAAGACCTTCGGTGATGTGGAAGTGCTGAAGGGAATTGATTTTTCTCTGGAGCGGGGCAATGTGTTGGCTATCATCGGTTCTTCCGGCAGCGGAAAGACCACCCTGCTGCGGTGCATCAACCTGCTGGAGCGTGCCACCGAGGGCACAGTCAGCGTGGACGGTGAGCTGCTGTTCGACGCCAAAAACCTGCTGGCCCAGAAGGACAACGAGCTGCGGGAAAAGCGGCTCCACTTCGGCTTTGTGTTCCAGTCCTTCAACCTGTTCCCTCAGTACACTGCGCTGCAGAATGTGATGCTGGCTCCTCAGCTTCAGGCGAAAAAGCAGCCGGACTATAAGAAGAACAAGAAGGCAATCTTGGAGCAGCTGAAACAGGAGGCCATAAGCGATCTGGAAAAGGTGGGGCTTGGGGATAAGCTGGACTTTTACCCGCACCAGCTGTCCGGCGGACAGCAGCAGCGTGTGGCCATTGCCCGTGCGCTGGCCATGAAGCCGGATATCCTGTGCTTTGACGAACCCACCTCGGCACTGGACCCGGAGTTGACCGGAGAAGTGCTGAAGGTGATCCGTGATCTGGCCGACCAGAAGACTACCATGGTGATTGTGACTCATGAGATGGCCTTTGCCCGGGATGTGGCAGATCAGGTGATTTTCATGGATAACGGCTCTGTCGTGGAGCAGGGTACACCGGATGCGATCATCAATCACCCCAAGGAGGAGCGCACCCGCCAGTTCCTGTCCCGGTACAGCCAGCAGTGAGCGAGCGCTGAAACAGAGCAGCCAAAGGTAAGGCTGCTCTGTTTTCCAATGTGACGCAGAACGGAAATCCTGCCCGGGCATCGGAAACAGAGATTGCATTTTCAACCATAAAGAAATATAATACCTTTATCTGGCCCTTTGCCGGTTGGAACCGAAAAAGAGGCATGAATTAAGGAGGAAAAACGATGGAACAGTTACTTCGTTTGATAGAGGCCGACTGCACGCTGAGCAATAAGCAGCTGGCGGCCATGATTGGCACTTCGGAGGAGAAGGTCGAGGCTGAGCTGAAGCGTCTGGAAGAAGAAGGCGTTATCATGGGCTATAAGGCCGTGGTCAATTGGGACAAGACCAACCGTGAGGGCGTCACCGCTCTGATTGAGGTCAAGGTGGAGCCCCAGCTGGGCGACGGCTTTGACCGGGTGGCCGAGCGTATCTTCCAGTATGAAGAGGTGGAGAGCTGCTATCTGATGAGCGGCGACTTTGATATGACGGTGATTCTCACCGGGCGTACGCTGCAGGAGGTAGCCAGCTTTGTTTCTCAGAAGCTGTCCACCGTTGAGGCTGTGAAGTCCACCGCTACCCACTTCATCCTGAAGAAGTACAAAGAAAATCACCTGATTATGAATCCCATGCGGGAGAAGGAAGAGGGGTTCTGTTTCGTATGATCGATTATTCCAGCGTGTTGAATCAGCGGATTCAGGCGGTGGCTCCCTCTGGAATACGAAAGTTTTTTGATATTTTGGAGGATATGCCGGATGCCATTTCGCTGGGCATCGGTGAGCCGGACTTTGTGACGCCCTGGCATATCCGCAATGCAGGCATTCGCAGTCTGGAGAAGGGGCGCACCAAGTACACTCCCAACTCCGGCCTGTCCGAGCTGCGCCGCCAGATCGCTCTGTACCTGAGCCGTCATTTCCAGCTCACTTATGACCCCAACGGACAGATCATTGTCACCGTGGGCGGCAGTGAAGGTCTTGATCTGGCCCTGCGCTGCTGCATCGAGCCGGGAGACGAAGTGATTATCCCCACGCCCTCTTTTGTGTGCTACGGGCCGCTCACGGCCATGAGTCTGGGCAAGCCCGTGTATGTGGAGACCAAGGTGGAGGACGAATTCCGTCTGACGCCGGAAGCGTTGAAGGCGGTCATCACGCCCCGTACCAAGGCACTGGTGCTGCCCTATCCCTGCAACCCCACCGGCGGCATCATGACCCGGAAGGATCTGGAGGCAATTGCCGAGGTGCTGGAGGGCACCAATATTCTGGTGATTTCCGATGAAATCTATGCGGAGCTGACCTACGGGGAGGATCAGCATGTTTCGATTGCCCAGATTCCCGGCATGTATGAGCGCACCATTCTGGTCAACGGCTTCTCGAAAGCCTACTCCATGACGGGCTGGCGTATGGGCTACATCTGCGGCCCTCGGGAGCTGATCGGTCAGATTGTCAAGCTCCATCAGTACGGCATTATGTCCGCACCTACCATGAGCCAGTATGCGGCCATCGAAGCCATGCAGTACGGCGATGAGGACATTGCCGCCATGCGGGAAGAATATAACGGACGGCGCAGATTCCTGCTGGACGGACTGCGGAGCATTGGACTGGAATGCTTTGAGCCCAAGGGAGCCTTTTATATGTTCCCCTCCATCCAGAGTACCGGCATGGACAGCGACACCTTCTGCATGAAGTTCTTGGAGGCAGAGCATGTGGCGGTTATCCCCGGCAGTGCCTTCGGCCCCGGCGGCGAGGGCTTCGTCCGTGCCTGCTATGCTGCGTCGATGGGGAACCTTGCTACCGCACTGGAGCGGATGGAACACTTTATTAAGCATCGCTGAGCCAAGGTTCAGCGTCACGGAAGAGGAGGGCATAGCCCATGTGGATTACTTGTCTTGATATGGAGGGCGTTCTGGTCCCGGAGATTTGGATTGCCGTGGCGGAAGCCACCGGCATCGACGCACTGCGCCGCACCACCCGGGACGAGCCGGACTACGATAAACTGATGAACCAGCGGCTGGACATTCTGCGCCAGCATGGGCTGGGTATCCGGGAGATCCAGCAGGTGATTGCCGGCATGGACCCTCTGCCCGGAGCCAAGGAGTTTCTGGACCAGCTCCGCAAGGAGTGTCAGGTCATCATTCTGAGCGATACCTTTGAACAGTTCGCTCAGCCGCTGATGGAAAAGCTGGGCTGGCCCACGATTTTCTGCAACACCTTGCAGGTGTCGGAGCAGGGCGAGATTACCGGCTATCGGATGCGTGTGTCTAACTCCAAGCTGACCACGGTGAAGGGGCTGCAATCCATCGGATTTGATACCATCGCTTCCGGTGACAGCTATAATGATCTGGGCATGATTCAGGCCAGTAAGGCAGGTTTCTTGTTCCGCAGCACACCCCAAATTCAGGCCGAGCATCCGGAAGTTCCGGCCTATGAGCGTTTTGAGGATTTGCTTTCCGCCATCCGTGGCGTAATCAGCGCAGAAGGCTGAGGAGGAAACAGATTGAATGAAGTGAAATTGCCGGCCTATGCCAAAATCAACCTGACTTTGGATGTGCTGGGAAAACGGGAGGACGGCTTCCACGACCTGAGCATGGTGATGCAGTCCGTCACTCTGGCGGATACCGTGACCATCACCAGAGGCGAGGGGAGTGAGCTGACCCTCTCCACTGATCTGGGCTTTTTGCCCGGAACGGACAAAAACATCGCTGCCGTGGCGGCCCGGGTATTTGCAAAGCATACCGGGGTGTCTCTGGAGGGCGTTCACATTGACCTTGCCAAAAAGATTCCTGTGTGCGCCGGAACTGCCGGTGGCAGCAGCGACGGAGCGGCTGTGCTCCGGGGACTCAACCAGCTGTTTGAAACGGGATTTTCGCTGGAAGAACTGGCAAAGATGGGCGAAGAGGTTGGTTCGGATGTGCCCTACTGCGTGTTGGGCTGTACCGCCCTTGCGGAAGGTCGGGGCGAGGTGCTGACCAAGCTGCCGTCGCTGCCGGACTGCACTATTTTGCTCTGTAAGCCCGGTTTTCCCATCTCCACCCCGGAGCTGTTCCGGAAAATCGACGATACCAAGCTCCATCTGCGCCCGGACACTGCCGGAATGCTTCAGGCGTTGGAGGAAGGCAATCTTGCCGGCATTTGCCATCGAATGTTTAATGTGTTTGAGGCAGCGCTGCCCCAGTCCCGTCGGGAAGAGGTAGAGGAAATTAAGAGCACCATGCTGGGCGGCGGCGCACTGGGCGCCTGTATGTCCGGCACCGGGCCTACCGTCTTTGGTATTTTTGAGAGCCGGGAACAGGCGCAGCAGGTGTACGACAGCCTCGCTGCCGTTTATCCGGAGACCTATCTCACCGAAAATGTATAAATGAGAGAAACACCGTCCACAATGCAGACAAAGCAACTGCAAAGGACGGTGTTTTTTATGCTTACTCGCATCAAATTCTTTTTTACATCCCCTCAAACACAACTAAAATGGTGGGAAGTGATTTTCCTGCTTGCCTTGGCTGCCGCCATGCTTTGGGTCGGCTTGATGACGGCGCAGCAGCGGAGACTGGCAGAGAGCATGCTGCGGCTGCATGTGGTGGCAAATTCCGACGATGCAGAGGATCAGGCGCTGAAGCTGAAGGTGCGGGATGCGGTGCTGGATTGTGCCGAGGGATGGCTTGCCGGGGTGGAAACCCCGGCACAGGCGGAGTCGGTGCTGGCGGAGCATTTGGAGGAACTGGAGCAGGCCGGGGAACAGGTGACGAGGGAGCAGGGGTATTCCTATCCGGTAAAAGCCTCTCTGGAGCAGGTGCATTTTCCCACCAAGTACTATGACGGCTTTGCCCTTCCTGCCGGAGAGTATCGGGCGCTTCGGGTAGTGCTGGGCGAAGGGGCAGGCCATAACTGGTGGTGTGTGGTCTTTCCCGGGCTGTGCGTGGCGCCGGCCTCTGAGTGGCAGGAGGTGGCGGTGTCCGGCGGTATCTCGGAAACAGATGTGGAGCTGATGGAGGACGCCCAGCCGGAATATGTGATTCGTTTCCGTTGTCTGGAGTGGCTGGATGCCCTCCGGCAGCGCTGGGCGGAATAACGCAAAGAAGCAGAGATGGAACATCTCTGCTTCTTTGGCTTTCAATTCGTTGGAGGCAAGTGCTTTTTGTGAACGGAGGGTCATCTCCGGTCAGAACGCTGACGAAGGGTACCGTTGCGATAGAGATTGATCAGCTTTCCCAGCTTTTTGATCTTGTCCTGATACTCCTTGCCGATGTCGGTTTCCGACATCATGATTTGGTGGGGCATCTGCTCCACCACCCGGGTGTTGGTCTGGGTGGTCACATGGCGGCCGGAAGCATCCATAATGGGCAGGTGCTCGGCCAGCTTGATGACAGTGGAGTTATAGATGAGCGTGTAGCCGGCAATGCCGGTGGTGGGGCGGTAGGACTTGGCAATGCCGCCGTCGATGACGAACAGTCTGCCACCGGCCTTAATGGGGCTTTCGCCCTGCTTCACCGGCATATGACCGTTGACCACATGGCTGCGCTGAGGGTCCAGATCAAACTCCTCCAGAATGTGGGCAACTGCCTTAGGGTCGTCAATTAGCTTGTAGTAGGGGTCTTTCGGTTCCTCCCGGAGTTTTGGCTCGGAGGTGAAATACCGCTCAAAGGTGGTGACTCTGGCCTTGCCGAACAGAGGGGAGTTGGCGCCGCACCAGAGGTACCAGAAGAAGTCGGAGGTTTTTGTGGTCTTGCTGTAATAGGCCTGCCGCACCCGGCGGTCCAGTGCATCCAGCAGAGCCCGGCCGGAGTACTTTTTACCATCAACCTCCAGCTTGGAGAAGCTGCCGTCGGCATTCATGGGAATGCAGCCGTGGAAGAGCAGGTTTCCGTTGTAGCAGCGGTACATACTGCCGTTGGCCACCAGATAGTCGATGTGGCGATGCAGCCGCTCGCAGTGGAGGAAGGAGGCGGCGATGGCGTCGGCGATTTCTTCCTCGTCCTTAGTGAGGGCATAAGGGTTTGCCGGGTCCACGGTGGGGAAGAAGGTGTCGGTCAGGGGATATTCCGTGCCGTCGATTGTGACCACGCCCTTTTCCAGATTCAGCTTGTCCAGCAGCAGCCGGTCGTTCATACGGTATTCCGGGTGGCGCTGAATCAGCTGCCCCTCCAGCTTGAACATGATGATGGCGGCGGCCTTGTGCATCTTTGCGGCCAGCGCCATATCCACCGGATCATAGCGGTTCAGGTCGTGCATATGGGGGAGGAAGGGCTTGCAGGGATCGTCGGCGTAGACCGTGGCGGCAAAGGCGGACAAGGGGCGCAGATTGATGCCGTAGCCGTCCTCCAGACAGTCGAAGTTGTTGTAGCTCAGGCCGATGCGCAGCACGGAGAACATACAGACCCGGTTTCCAGCCACGGCGCCGATCCAGTCAATGTCATGGTTGCCCCACTGAAAGTCTACGCTGCGATGACGCATCAGCTCATCAATGATGAGGTCGGCTCTGGGGCCACGGTCAAAGAGGTCGCCCAGAATGTGCAGATGATCCACGGCAATCTGCTGGAGCATCCGGCAGATGGAGAAAATCAAGTCATCGCCGATGCCGCAGCGGATGGAAGCGTCAATTAGTTCCTTGTAGTATCCGCTCTTGTTGGATACACTGGGGTCCTCGATGATGAGGTCCTCAATGATGTTGACAAATTTGGGGTTGATGCTGCTGATCACCCGGTCCCGGCTGTATTTGGAGGCGATTTCACGGGCCACCTGAATGAGGCGGTGAATCACCAGTGCAGACCAGGAGTTGTAGTCCTCCAGCTCCTGCTTTTTCTGGGACAGCATGGTGTAGGGGTGGGCAATCAGGTCCGCCAGCTCGTCCCGTTCCTTTTCCGGCAGCAGGAAGGAGTAAACGGTGTCGATTTTGTCCCGAATCACACCGGAAGCGGAGCGGAGCAGCTGAATAAAGGCGTCATTTTCGCCGTGAATGTCACTGAAAAAGTATTCCGTGCCTTTGGGCAGCTTCAAAATGGAGCTCATGTTGACAATGGCACGGACACAGGACTCTACATTGGGATAAGATTCCGATAGCAGCGTAAGATATTCCAGTTCTTGGTTCGACATGACAGGTAGCACATCCTTTGATCGTAGTCGTAATGGTGTGGGAATTGCCGCCCCACAATGGAATTGGCGGTTCGGCACATGGGCCGGAAAACGAAGCAGGGAGCGCATCTCTGTGGAAAAGTGAAAAAATATTGCCGCAGACATGACAAAATCCCTGTTTTTGTGTTATGATGAAACGGACAAATCCAGATACCAGTGTACCTTTTTCTTCTGGTTTCGTCAACCACTTTTGCAAAGAAGGTTTATAAAATGAATTTGATTGATCGTTTTTTGAATTATGTCAGTTTCCACACCACTTCGAATGAGAATTCCAATACGGCCCCCAGCACCGACCGTCAGCTGGCTCTGGCCCGTGCGCTGGTAGAGGAGCTGAAGCAGCTGGGTCTCAGCGACGCCATGCTGGATGAGTACGGCCGGGTCTATGCCCATCTGCCTGCCACTCCCGGTATGGAGGACAAGCCGGTTTACGGCCTGATTGCCCACATGGACACCTCTCCCGATGCCTCCGGTGAGAATATCCATCCCCGCACCGTGCTCTACGAGGGCGGCGACATCACCCTGAACCCGGAGAAGGGCGTGGTCATGACCCGGAAGGATTTCCCCATTCTGGCTCGGTACGAGGGCAAGCACCTCATCGTCACTGACGGCACCACCCTGCTGGGTGCGGACGATAAGGCCGGCGTGGCAGAAATCGTGTCCACTGTGGAGTACCTGCTCGCTCACCCTGAGGTGGCCCACGGCACCATCGCAGTGGCCTTCACTCCCGACGAGGAGATCGGCTGCGGCGCAGACCATTTTGACTACAAGCGCTTTGCTGCGGACTATGCCTTCACCGTGGACGGCGGTACGCTGGGTGAGGTGGAGTATGAGAACTTCAATGCCGCAAACGCCGGCGTGAAGATTCACGGTCGAAACATCCATCCCGGCAGCGCTAAGAACATCATGAAGAATGCGGTGCTGATGGCATCCCACTTTATCTCCCTGCTGCCTGCGGCGGAGACTCCTGCCCACACTGAGGGCTACGAGGGTTTCTACCATGTGAACTACTGCAAGGCCGTGGAGGAAGAGGGCTATATTAACCTGATTATCCGTGACCATGACCGTGCCAAGTTTGAAGCACGCAAGGAATTCCTGCAGCAGACCACGGAGTACCTGAACCGAGTGTACGGCGACGGCACCTTCGAGCTGATTCTGAAGGACAGCTACTACAATATGCGGGAAAAGGTGGAGCCTCATATGCACCTCATCGACCGCGCTCTCAAGTGCTTTGAGGAGTCCGGCGTGGAGCCTCGTGTGGTTCCCATCCGTGGCGGCACCGATGGCGCCCGGCTGAGCTGGGAGGGCCTGCCCTGTCCCAACCTGTCCACCGGCGGCGAGAATTTCCACGGCGTCTATGAGTTCGCCTGCGTGGAGAGCATGGAGAAGATGCTGGAGGTGCTGGTGCGCCTGGTGACGGTCGGTGAGTGAGCGTGTGCTGGTGGGCATGAGCGGCGGTGTGGACAGCAGTGTCGCCACATGGCTGCTCATGCAGGAAGGCTTTGAGGTGATGGGCGCCACCATGCGGCTGTTTGACAAGGCCGCCTACGGCATGGAGGAAGTGCTGGTGGACGGTGTGCCGAGAGATATTGCCGACGCCCAAACGGTCGCCCAGCGCATGGGCATCGAGCATTGTGTGCTGGATTATCAGGCGGAGTTCAAGGATCGGGTGCTGGACCCCTTCTGCCGATGCTATGAGCAGGGCATGACCCCCAACCCCTGTATCCGCTGCAACCGCTATCTGAAGTTTGCCGGAATGCTCCGGGCGGCAGAGGAGCACAGCTGCGGCTATGTGGCTACCGGCCATTATGCCCGGAGAACCCGTTCCGGTGACCGCTGGCTGCTCCAGAAGAGCGTGGATCGGGAGAAGGATCAGAGCTATTTCCTGTACAATATGAACCAACACTTTTTGTCCCACTTCCAGCTGCCGCTGGGAAACCTGACCAAGAAGGAAGTCCGGGAGATTGCTGAGGAGCAGAACTTTGTCACCGCCCGCAAGCGGGACAGTCAGGACATCTGCTTTGTTCCCGACGGGGACTATGCGGCCTTTATGAGCAAACATACCGGATTAGTTTCAGATAACGGAAACTATGTAAACCAAAACGGCGAGGTTTTGGGTCAGCACAAGGGACATATCCACTATACCATCGGTCAGCGCAAGGGACTTGAGCTGGCGATGGGGCGCCGGGTCTATGTGACGGGCAAGGATGTGGAGCGGAATCTGGTCTACATCGGCGAAAATGAGGATTTGTTTGCCCCGGCATTGGAGGCAGCGGATTTGAACTTTGTCGCCTGTGACGGCTTGCCTGCGCCCATTCGCTGCACGGCGAAAATCCGCCACAGCCGCTATGAAGCCCCTTGCACGGCGGAGCAGATCGGGGAGGACACCCTGTCCGTCCGGTTTGACCAGCCCCAGCGGGCGATTTCTCCGGGACAGGCCGTGGTGCTGTATGACGGAGATACTGTCATCGGCGGCGGTACTATTACCCGAGCCATTCCAAAGTAAATCCAATGAGAAAAGGCAAGCAGACCATAGAACTGGTTCTGCTTGCCTTGTTTCATTTTAATAAGTGACTTCCATCAGGCAAAGCCCCGTGGGCGGCATGGCGGGACCTGCGGCGGAGCGATCCAGAGCAGCCAGCACCTCGGGCATGCTGTCCGGAGCACGCAGTCCGGCGCCCACCTCTACCAGTGTGCCGGTGAGGATGCGAACCATCAGGTTGAGAAAGCCGTTTCCTGTGTAGGTCAGACGAATCTCCGGCCCAATCTGCTCTACTTCGATGTTCGTGATGGTGCGGACGGTGGATTTTTTGAACCGGCGCAGACCGCAGAAGGAGCGGAAATCGTGGGTACCGCAGAGATCGGCGGCAGCCTGACGCATCCGCTCCACATCCAAAGGTCGCTCGGTGTATTCGGTCATTACCCGGCGCTCAAACACATTGGGAATCTCCGAAGTCCACAGCCGATAGCAGTAGGTCTTGCTTTTTGCGTTCAGCCGGGCGTGGAACCGTTCCGGGGCCTCAGTCACAGCGATGACCGCAATATCTCGAGGGAGATATTTGGCGCAGTGCTCCAAAATCTGCTGGCAGGTGAGGTCATCCCTCATCTTGACATTGGCGACCTGTCCCCGGGCATGGACCCCGGCGTCCGTGCGGCCGGAGCCGTGGACTTCCACCTCGGAGCCGTTGAGGGAAGCGAGCACCTGCTGCAGCTTGCCCTGAATGGTGTTTCCGGTGTTTCCCTGCACCTGCCATCCGTGGTAGCGAGTGCCTTCGTATTGAATCGTCATGCGAAAATTCTTCATTTTGTTCCCTCCCTGCATCAGCATAGCGGAAAGCGAAGGGAAAAGCAACTATTTTCCACGAAGCAGCTGCCAGGGACGCACCCCCTGTGCCCGGAGCGTGACAAGGTAGAGCAGACTGCCGCCGCAGATGCAAATGGGAGGCATGACGCTGGAATCGATGCCCAGACGGTGGATGTATTGTCCGATCAGCACCACCAGTGCTCCAGCCAGCAAAGTGGCAAGCACCGGAACCACGAAACAGCGGTCAATCCCGAGGCGGAGCTCGGCGGATTGGCACACCAGAAGCATACAAAGCGGCACGGCGACCGCTTCGGACAAAATTTTGCCCCAAATGAACCCCCTCAGTCCCATGTGTCCGGTGAGCAGCAGGGTAGCGGTCAGTTCAATTCCGGCACAACCAAGGGAAATGATGGCGCTTTCCTTCTGTTTGTCCAGTGCGTGCAGAATGCAGACGAGAATGATATGATAGCACTCTGCACAGACCACAATAGCCAGTGAGCCAATGTGAGAAGCGGCTTTTGGCTCCTGAAAGAGCACCGTGCCCAAGTCGTGACCGAATGCGGCAATCAGGGTTACCGAGGGGAGAATCAGGTAGGAGACGGAGAGCATCGCCTTTTCACTGATGTGGCGGAAGGACGCCATATGTCCCAGTGTCCGTGCCTCGGTCAGCCGAGGCAGCAGAGCCAGCGTCAGTCCGTTGACAAAGGCGGTGGGAATGGAGAGCATGGGCAGAGTCATGCCCATCAGTATGCCGAATTCCCCCATGGCTTCTCCCGGTGTGCGACCGTAGGCCACCAGCAATTTTGGAATGGCCATGGCGGTGGCGGCCTCCATCAGGTTGCCCAGCAGAGCCGTGAAACTCACCGGAAGAGCGATTGCAGCAATCCGGCGGCGCAGCTGATTGCTTGGCAGCAAACATCCGCCGAGCATCGGTTTTTTTCGGCACAGCCCCAGCGACAGGGAGAGGGAGGACACCACCTCACTGCACAGGATTCCGGCGGTAATCAAGGCGGCGGCAATGGTGTCCTCCTTCGGACGAACGACTTGAAGCAGAAGGATGATGGCGATGCAGCGAGCCAGCTGTTCCGCCACCTCTGCCGAGGCCGGCAGCCAGAGCCGTCCGGTGCCGTAGCAGTATTGTTTTTGCAGATGCTCCACACCGGTGAGCAGCAAGGCCGGCAGCAGAAGGAGCAGACCGGCCCGGGTTCGACCGTCACCCAGAACCCGCTGAGCGATGGTGTCGCTTTGGGTCAGCACCAGCAGCGCCACTGGGAACCAGAGCAAAATGAGTCCCCGGAAGGAGACTCCAATCATCTGCCGGAGAGCCAGGGTGTTCTTTCTGGCATACAGCTCAGAGGACAGCACGGTGACCGCCATTGCCAGACCGGAAATGCAGATGGACTGCATTACGGCATAGGCCGGCATAATCAGATGCACCAGCCCCATGGCCTGCGCCCCCACCAGACGGGCCACGGCGATGTGATAAAGAAAGGTGAGGGACTGACTGATGAGTCCCACCAGCGTGAGCAAAATTGCAGAACGGGTCAAAGACGGACGGTGAGTCACCGGGCCGTTCCTCCTTTCCTGTGGATAGTTCTCTCTACCTTATGCAGGCAGGGAGAGGGTATTCATGCCCACAGGGAAAAGAACGGGCGGCGAAAGCGATGGAAAAAACACTGCATTGACAAGCAAGCGGAGAACCAACTATAATAAAGACACTATAATCATCACAGAAAGGGCATCGTGTTATGAGCGAACAGACCGGAGCAGTCGAGCTGGTACAGCTGGCAGACAAGCTGAAAGAGAGCTATGATGAGTTTACTGAGGCCGTGAGCGGTCTGGGCAGCAAGGTTGCCGGACACGCCGGCAGCAGCAAGATGGGGGGCAGTTTCCTCCGCTGGATCGCCGGCAGCCATATCTCCACGCCGAGAGATACGCTGTGCGAGGAGTTTTTGACCAAGGTGCAGGGTCAGCTGGAGTTTTTGCAGACGGCGCTCGAAGGGGCAGCCCCGGAGGAAGCCGCAGAGGCCTGCGCTGTGGTGGCAGACATCATGCTCTGCCCGGTAGATGGTCAGCTGAACTCCACCACGGGTCTGATGAAGCGGGCTATGGTGTCCCAGTTTATGCCGCTGCTGCCTTACCTCAGTCAGGACAAGCTGAAGGAGTGCCACCAGCGCATGACCACCGCTTACCGCAAGCGTGATCTGCTGCCGGTGGAAAAGCAGCTGATCCGAGCCATGGAGCAGAGAATCAAAGAGTAAAAAGAAACGCCGTTCGGTTCATCCGAACGGCGTTTTTGCTTGATTTGTAATTAGTGATCTCTGGCTACCAGAGCTTCACCGGCAAGATAAATGTCGCCGGCACCGACGGTGAGGATCAGGTCACCGGGCTGAGCCAGTTCTGCCAGCTTGTCGGTCAGGGCCTCGATGGTGGGGCAGTAGATGCCGTGCTCCAGACGGTCGGCAATATCCTTGGAGGACATGCCCAGAGTGTTGGTTTCCCGGGCGGCGAAAATCTCCAGCATCACCGTGATGTCTGCTTTGGACAGCTCCCGAACGAAATCGGCAAAGAAGGCCTTGGTACGGGTGTAGGTGTGGGGCTGGAAGGCACAGATGATGCGGTCATAGCCCAGCGTCTTGGCGGTTTCCAGCAGCATGTGCAGCTCGCCGGGATGGTGGGCATAGTCGTCGTAGACCTGAGCGCCGTTGTATTCGCCCTTGTACTCAAAGCGGCGGCCGGCGCCGGTGTAGGAGTTCAGTCCTTCTGCGATGGCCTCCGGGTCGATGTGAGCGGTGAGAGCGGCAGCTGCGGCAGCCAGTGCGTTCTTGACATTGTGCTCGCCGGGAACGCTCAGCTCCACATGGGTCAAAGGCAGGCCGTCCTGCATCAGGTCAAAGTGGCCCATGCCACGGACATATTCCAGATTCTCACAGTACACATCGGCATAGGAGCCCATGCCAAAGGTAATGACATTGCGGTCAAGTCCGTCCAGCGTATCCATCGTGTTGCGGTCGTCGGCATTGGCAACCACCACACCGTCCTCAGCCGGAACAAGATCGGCAAAGCGGCGGAAGGAACATTCGATGTCTGCCAGATCCTTGAAGAAGTCCAAATGGTCCTCTTCAATGTCCAGAATGACAGCGGTGGTAGGACGGAAGGAAAGGAAGCTGTTGCAGTACTCGCAGCTTTCCAGCACGATGGTGTCGCCATTGCCCACCCGATGGCCTGCGTTAAATAGAGGCAGGGTGCCGCCGATCATAACGGTGGGGTCCTTTTTGGCAGCCATGAAGATGTGGGCGCTCATGCTGGTGGTGGTGGTTTTTCCGTGGGTGCCGGCGATGCAGACTGCGTGCTTGTAGTCCATCATCAGTGCGCCCCAAGCCTGTGCCCGCTCAAATACGGGGATGTTCTCCGCTCTGGCGCCGACGATTTCCGGGTTGTCATCGTGTACGGCGGAGGTGCGGATCACCAGGTCGCAGCCCTTGGGATTTTCGGGGAAGTGACCGATGATAACACGGATGCCCAGAGAGCGAAGGTGCTCCACCGTAGCGGATTCCTTCATATCAGAGCCGGAAACAATCATGCCCATGCCGTGGAGAACTTCGGCCAGAGGTGCCATAGAAACACCGCCGATACCCACCAGATGGGCCCGCTTACCGGGAAGTAAATAAGATTTGCATTCAGAAACGGTCATGAAAGAGCCTCCTGCAATGTATCAAGTACATCTGAAGATAACTCAAGTATTATATGCTTTTCATCTTCAAAATTCAAGATGATAGCGGTGAAATATCCCTGTTTTTTCTGATTTTTTGGGCTTTTTTTATTCTTGCACCGTCATTTGCCTCTCATTTCCAATCAAAAATGGGAAAAGCAGCGTTCCAAAGGAGAAAAGCCTTCAGTGAAGGGAGCAAAGCGGGGCGGGTTCTAGCCATCCGCCGAAACGCATACAATGCCCCATAACTGAGGAAAAGGAGCGGCAATTTGCGTATGGAGTGGAATGAAAATCGAGCCCTGTTTTCCGGGCTGGTGCTGAGTGAACCGAGTTTTTCCCATGAAAACCACGGGGAGGACTACTTCCGGTTTCCCCTTCAGGTGGAACGGCTGTCCGGGGTGGAGGATGTGCTTCCGGTGCTGGTGAGCCGAACGCTGCTGGAGCAGTTCCCGGTGCTGGCCGGGGAACAAATGGAGGTGGAAGGAGAGATTCGCAGCTTCAACAATCGGTCCGGCGTGGGAGCAAGGCTGGTGCTGACGGTGTTTGCCCGGAGCCTCGGTCCGGCGCCGGAGGGAGCAGACCGCAATGAGGTGAGCATCACCGGAGTGATTTGCAAGCTGCCGGTCTACCGGCACACCCCCATGGGGCGAGAAATCACTGACCTGACGGTGGCGGTAAATCGTCGGTATGGGCGGTCGGACTACCTGCCCTGCATTACATGGGGCGGCTTGGCCCGGACAGCGGCGGAGCTGCAGGTGGGGGATCGCTTGCAGCTGCAGGGGCGGTTCCAGAGCAGAAACTATACCAAGGTGCTGGAAGACCGGGTGGTGACCAAAACCGCCTATGAGGTGTCGGCGATGTCCTTGGAGGTGTTGCCGCAACGGGAGTTTTCCTTGACAACCGCCGGGAATCCGGGCTAAAATCCAAATAGTAACTGTTGCCCGAACTGGTATCACTCAGTTCGGGCCTTTTGTATAAGGAGGGGACTGGCTTGGAAGTGACAAGAGAACTGGTGCGCAAGACCGCTGAGCTGGCTCGCTTGGAATTGACGGAAGCGGAAGAACAGCAGATGCAGCAGGATTTGCAGCAGATTCTCAGCTATATGGAGTGTCTGGGAGAAAACGACCCAGCCCAGCCTTCAGAGGATTTGACGGTGCATTTGGAGCAGCTTCGCTCCGATGAGGTAAGCCCCTCCATGCCGGAGGAGCAGCTTCTGGAAGTCAGTCCGTCGAAGCAGGGCTTCTGGACACCGGAGGAGGGCTGAGTATGGATTTGACGGCATTGACCGCACTGGAGCTGGGACAGGCCATCCGCCGGGGAGAGGTGTCTCCCACCGAGGCCGTGCGTCAGGCGATGGAGCGTATCCGCCGGGAGCAGTCGGACAACCCCACCTATATCACGGTGACGGAGGAGCTGGCACTGGAACAGGCCAAGCGGCTGGAACAGCACCTGCCCGACCGTCCGCTTGCCGGCGTTCCGGCAGGACTCAAGGACAACCTCTGCACGGCCCATCTGCCCACCACCTGTGCATCCCGTATGCTGGCGGAGTTTGTTTCCCCCTATGACGCCACGGTCGTGGAGCGGTTTGCGGCGTCCGGCGGCATCCTGCTGGGTAAGCACAATATGGACGAGTTCGCTATGGGCTCTACGGGCGAAACCAGCTGGTTCGGTACAGTGAAAAACCCGTGGGACAAGACCCGGACGGCGGGCGGCTCTTCCGCAGGAAGTGCGGCATCGGTGGCATCTGGCACCTGCTGGTATGCACTGGCCAGTGACACCGGCGGCTCCATTCGTCAGCCGGCGGCCCATTGCGGCGTGACTGGCATGAAGCCCACCTACGGCACCGTGTCCCGGTATGGATTGATTGCCCATGCCTCGTCGCTGGATCAGATCGGCCCCATTGCCCGGACGGCGGAGGATTGTGCTGCGGTGCTGGATGTCCTTCGGGGTCAGGCCCCCAAGGACGGCACTACGGTGCCGGTCACAGGGCCTTCCTTGCTGGAACAGCTCACCGGAACCCTTGACGGGGTGCGGATCGGCCTTCCGGTGGAACTGTTGGACAAGGTGGAAGAAGGGGTGCGCCGGGGTGTGCTGGAAACCGCAGAGGTGCTGAAGGCACGGGGCGCTGTGGTGGAGAAATGTACGCTGCCGTTGGTGCAGGAAACCGTGGCTGCCTACTATATCCTCTCTTCTGCACAGGCAAGCTCCAATCTGGCCCGTTATGATGGGGTGAAGTACGGCTGGCGAGATCAAACAGCGACAAATGCCAACCAGCTGTACGCCCGAAGCCGGAGTCAGGGCTTTGGAGCGGAAGTCCGGCGGCGTATCCTGATGGGTACCTTTGTCTTGTCGGCCGGACACTATGACGCATGGTACCGAAGGGCGCTGGAGACGCAGGAGCAGGTGAAGCAGGCATGGAACGAACTTTTGCAGCGGTATGATCTGCTGCTCACCCCGGTGACTCCGGGAGCGGCGCCCAAGCTGGGACACTACGGGGACAATCCCCTCGCCATGTATCTGGATGATGTGTTCACCGTGGGTGTTAATCTCACGGGACTGCCTGCCATCGCATTCCCTTGTGCGCCGGATGCCGAGGGGCATCCTCTGGGGGTGCAGCTGATCGGTCGGGCCATGGAGGACGGCATGGTGCTAAATGGAGCGCACTGTGTCCAGCAGGAAACCGCATACCACCTGCGCCGACCCGAGAAAGGGGAGGTGAAGTGACATGGAATGGGAAACCGTTGTGGGACTGGAAACCCATGTGGAGCTGAACACCAAGACCAAAATCTTCTGCGGCTGTACCACCGCCTTTGGCGGCGAGCCCAATACCCACTGCTGTCCGGTCTGTACCGGTATGCCGGGGGCGCTTCCGGTGTTGAATCGGAAGGTGGTGGAGTATGCCATCCGCACCGGCGTGGCACTGGGGGGCAGCATCAGCCCAATCACCCGATTTGACCGAAAAAACTACTTTTACCCCGATCTGCCCAAGGCATATCAGATTTCTCAGCTCTATCTGCCGATCTGTGTGGGCGGCGGCGTGACCATTGAAACAGATGCAGGCGAGAAAACCATTGGCATCCACGAAATGCACATGGAGGAGGATGCCGGAAAGCTGATTCATCAGGACGGACGCACCCTGATTGACTATAACCGCTGCGGAGTACCGCTGCTGGAAATCGTCACCGAGCCGGATTTTCGCCGTGCGGACGAGGTAATCGCCTATCTGGAGCAGCTGAAGGCCATGCTGGAATATCTGGGGGTGTCGGATTGCAAAATGCAGGAAGGCTCCCTCCGCTGTGATGTGAATCTCTCCGTTCGCCCCGTGGGAAGCGAAACCTTGGGGACCCGAACCGAGATGAAGAACCTCAGCTCCTTCCGAGCCATTGCCCGAGCAGTGGAGGTAGAAGCAAGGCGGCAGATCGCCCTGCTGGAGCAGGGAGGAACCGTGGAGCAGGAAACCCGGCGCTGGGACGAGGAGCAGAACTGCTCCTACGCCATGCGGAGCAAGGAAACGGCGAAGGATTACCGCTATTTCCCCGACTCGGATTTGCCTGTGCTGCACATCCGCCGGGAAGAGGTGGAGCAGGCCAGAGCGCAGCTGCCGGAGCTGGCTCCGGCCAAGCGGCGGCGCTATCAGGAAGAGTATGGCTTGTCGGCCTATGATGCGGAAATGCTTACCATGAGCCGCAGCTTTGCCGCCTATTATGAGCAGGTGGTAGCGTTTGGCGCACCGCCCAAGGCGGCTGCCAACTGGATGTTGGGTGAGGTGCTCCGGGACCGAAAGGAAGCGGCCCAGCCGACAGAGGATATTCCGCTCTCCCCGAAGCATTTGGCGGCGCTGATCGAATGTGTGGCGGAGGGTAAAATCAACCGCAACACTGCCTCGGAGGTGTTTTCCGCTGTGTTCCACTCGGACGAGGACCCGATTGCCTATATCCGTACTCACGGCTTGGAGCAGATTTCCGACGAGGATGCCATTGCCCGTGTGGTGGCGCAGGTGCTGGAGGAGAACCCTCAGTCTGTGTCCGATTGGCGGTCCGGCAAGCAGAAGGCCTTCGGATTTCTGGTCGGTCAGACCATGCGGAAGCTGGGCGGCAAGGGAAATCCCCAGCTGGTGCGTCAGCTGCTGGAGAACCAACTGAATTAAGCATACATCGCCCCTGCTCCTCATATGAGTTTTCTATGAGGAGAGGGGCGATATTGCAATGGAAGTTCCGATCATAGAGGAGAACCGAGTGGTGGGCAGCTGCCACTGGGAGCAGGAAGGATTACGGGTCCGGTTTCGGTGCCGCATCCCGGGTCGGCAGACCGTGTGCAAGCTGTGGTTGGAACACAAGGGAAACCGCACCCTGCTGGGCACTCCGGCTCCGGGCGAGGGTGGACTTACTCTGACTCGAACCGTTTCTCAGCGGGAATTGGAGCGCAGCGGCAGTTTTCCGCCGGAGCGGGTGCTATGCACCTCGGACGGCCCGAAGCAGGGACAGGGAGTTCGCTTCGGGGATGAGTTTCTGCGTCATATTTTCTGCCAAAACGGTTGGTCTTGCCGAGCGTGGGAACAGGGTACCGAGTTTTGCCATCTGTGGCCGGAGCACACGCCGTTTCCGGTGCCGGCCCTGTTCTGTTTCTGCCGGGTGCGGCGGGGAACCATGGGTCGGACGGTGATTGTCCGGCTGGATGAGAACGGGATGCCGGTGCTGTGGCGGTAAATGGAAAATTCGTTGACACGATATATGCGGAATGATACAATATGTGGTACATTAGATGATTAGGAGTGTGCCCTATGAAGTGTCCCTATTGTTCCAATCTGGAAAGTAAAGTTGTGGATTCCCGTCCTGCCGACGAGGGCGCAAGCATCCGCCGCCGCCGGGAGTGTCTGGCTTGCGGAAAGCGATTCACCACCTATGAAACCATGGAGTCTTTGCCTTTGGTGGTGGTGAAGAAGGATGGCTCCCGTCAGAGCTTTGACAAGGACAAGGTCCTGCGCGGCATGATTCGTGCCTGTGAAAAGCGTCCCGTGACCATGGACCGTCTGGTGAAGATCGCTGACCAGATCGAGCAGGAGATTCAGAACTCGCTGGAGCGTGAAACCAGCACGGAAAAGATTGGCGAGTTGGTGATGCGCTACATGAAGGATGTGGACGAGGTGGCCTATGTGCGCTTTGCCTCCGTCTATCGTCAGTTCAAGGACATTGACACCTTTATGGATGAGCTGAATAAGCTCCTGGCTGACAAGCAGAAGTAAGAAAACGCCCAAAGCGGCAGTATCCGGATACCGGATACTGCCGCTTTTTTTGTTCAACGGGCTTGGGGTCAGAGGGAACAGTAGAAAGAAACTTTTGTAAAATTATCATATAAAACAGCACTGTTCACAATAATTCGTGAATAAATTGTAAAAAAATCAAAGAAATGTAAAATGGCAATTGCAAAAAGTAGTTAACAATGTTAAAATATAAACAATGTACAGGACATCAAGCGAGGTACAGGCGTACCTGCGCAGAAAGACTGGAATTTGAAAAAGTAAACGGAGGAAATTACAATGAATCTGAAGGAAAAGTATGGCGAGTGGGGCGTAATCCTCGGTGCAACGGAGGGCGTCGGCAAGGCATTCTGCGAAAAGATCGCTGAGGGCGGCATGAATGTGGTCATGGTCGGCCGCCGTGAGGAGAAGCTGCATGCTCTGGGTGAAGAGATCAAGGCAAAGTACGGCGTTGAGTACAAGGTCGTCCGTGCTGACTTCTCCGAGGAGAACGCTGCTGAGACCGTGTTCGCTGCTACCGAGGGTCTGGATATGGGCTTCATGTCCTATGTCGCTTGCCTGCACTCCTTCGGCAAGATTCAGGACACTCCTTGGGAGAAGCATCAGGCCATGATCAATGTCAATGTGGTCACCTTCATGAAGTGCTTCTACCACTACATGAAGATCTTCGCCGCTCAGAACAGAGGCGCTGTGATCAATGTGTCCTCCATGACCGGCATTTCCGCCTCTCCCTGGAACGGCCAGTACGGCGCCGGCAAGGCTTACATCCTGAAGATGACCGAGGCTGTTGCCTGCGAGTGCGAGAAGACCAATGTGGATGTCATGTGCATCACTCTGGGCACCACGCTCACGCCCAGCCTGCTGAGCAACCTGCCCGGCGGTCCTGCCGGTGAGCGCGTTATGGCTGCGGCTCAGACTCCCGAGGCTGTCGTGGACGAGGCCTTCGAGAAGCTGGGCAAGGAGCTGTCCGTCATCA
>RCNI01000490.1_pt1 | contig 28845 bp, 25 predicted proteins | sample 2041151 | NCBI WGS metagenome assembly RCNI01 (sample SAMN09708214, study PRJNA481090) | feces metagenome | isolation source: feces | place: Antarctica: Albino Rookery
AGAAAAAGATGTAATATATAAAATAAAACAAATTATTAATAATATAATAGATAAAGAAAGAAAATATAGAAATTTATTATTAGAACAAAATACTAAATTAGAAGATAGTATATATAGATCATATGGAATTTTAAAATATGCAAGAAGCATAACAGCAAGAGAGGCATATACACTAATTTCTAATGTAAAATTAGGAGTTAATTTAAATATTATCAAGGATGTTACATTAGAAACATTGAATAAAATCTCCGTAGATATAAATCCATATACTTTACAACTTGTAACTAAAAAATATATGGAGGAAGAAGAGCGAGATAAAGTTAGAGCAAAATATATAAGGGAGGAGATATAGATAATGTTTGAATTTACAGAAAGAGCGCAAAGAGCATTAGAGTATGCAAAAAGTTTTGCGTATGAATACAATTATTCATATATTGGTACAGAACATATATTATTTGGTTTACTTAAAGAAGAAGAAGGACTTGCGGCTAAAATATTACAAAATCAAGGTATGACAGCAGAAATATTAGAAGAAGAAATTCTTAGAATAGATGGAATAATGAATACTAAATCAAATATCGAACCTGAATTTACTCCTAGGGCTAAAAGAGTTATAGAAAATAGCATAGTAGAGTCTAAAAGAATGGGACATAGTTATGTAGGAACAGAACATTTATTACTTGCTTTAATGAAAGAAATAGATAGTGTAGCAATACGTATTTTAATAGATAATAACGTAGATCCACAAAAATTATTTGCTGATTTATTAAAATTAATAAGTGATGATTCTCCTGTGTCTAATTATTCAGAAAAAGATACAAATCCCAATACTCCTACACTTAATTTATATGGTAAGGATTTAACAAAAGCAGCTAAAGAAAATAAGATAGATCCAGTTATAGGTAGAGATTTAGAAATACAAAGAGTTATAGAAATACTTAGCCGTAGAACTAAAAATAATCCAGTTCTATTAGGAGAACCTGGAGTAGGAAAAACTGCTATAGCAGAAGGATTAGCTCTTAAGATATTAAAAGGAGATATTCCAGAACATTTAAAAAATAAATCTGTAATTTCACTTGATATAGCAGGAATGTTAGCAGGTGCAAAATATAGAGGAGATTTTGAAGAAAGACTAAAAAAATGTTTAGCTGAAATAAAGAAAAATGGAAATATAATTTTATTTATAGATGAAATACATACAATAGTAGGAACTGGTAATGCAGAAGGTGCAATGGATGCAGCAAATATTTTAAAACCATTACTTGCAAGAGGAGAATTACAATTAATAGGAGCAACTACTTTAAATGAATATAGAAAATATATTGAAAAAGATAGTGCTCTAGAAAGAAGATTTCAACAAGTTATAGTAGATGAACCAAATGAAGAAGATACAATTCTTATATTAGAAGGTGTAAAAGATAAATATGAAGCACATCATAAAGTAAAAATATCTAAAGAAGCTATAAAGGCAGCAGTAACATTAAGTATAAGATATATTAATGATAGATTTTTACCAGATAAAGCAATAGATTTAATAGATGAAGCTTGTTCAAAGGTAAAACTTAAAAATACTTCAATGCCAGAAGAAATAAATAACATTGAAAAAGAAATTAAAAATATAATAAAAGAAAAAGAAGAAGCTATTATAGCACAAAATTTTGAAAAAGCAGCTAAATTAAGAGATGAAGAAACAAAATTAAAAGAAAATTTTGAAAAATCAAAAAGAGAATGGGAAAAAGAAAAAAATAAAGATTTAGCTTTAGTTACAGAAGAAGATATTTGTAATGTGGTATCAGCTTGGACTAAGATACCAGTTAATAAGATAAGTAAAGAAGAAAATGAAAAATTAAAAAATCTAGAAAATATTTTAAAAGAAAGAGTTATTGGTCAAGATATAGCTGTAGAAATACTTGCTAAAGCTATTAAAAGAGGAAGAGTTGGTTTAAAAGATCCTAAGAGACCAATTGGTTCATTTATTTTACTTGGACCTACTGGAGTAGGTAAAACAGAATTATCTAAAGCTTTAGCAGATGCTTTATTTGGAAGTGAAAATGAGATAGTACGTATAGATATGTCAGAATATATGGAAGCACATAGTATTTCTAAATTAATAGGTTCTCCTCCAGGATATGTAGGTTATGATGAAGCAGGACAGCTTACAGAAAAAATACGTAGAAAACCATATTCAATAGTACTTTTTGATGAAATAGAAAAAGCACATCCAGATGTATTTAATTTGTTATTACAAATATTAGATGAAGGAAGAATAACAGATTCTACTGGAAGAACAGTTAACTTTAAAAATACAGTTATACTAATGACATCTAATGTTGGAGCAAGAACTATAACTAATGGAAAAACAACAATAGGATTTTCTAGTAATAAAGAAAATGAAGAAGAAAAAAATTATGAGAAAATGAAAGATAATGTAATGAGTGCATTAAAAGATACATTTAGACCAGAATTTATTAATAGATTAGATGAAGTTATAGTGTTTAATAGCTTATCTAAAGAATCAATAGAAAAAATAACTAAAAATATGTTAAAAGATTTTACTAAAAAAGTAAAAGAAAATGAAATAGATGTAACATATACAGATGAATTAGTAAGCTATATAGCTAAAGTAGGATTTGATCCTGTATATGGTGCAAGACCATTAAAACGTGCAATACAAAGTAATATAGAAGATAAATTTGCTGAAGAAATGTTAGATGGTAAAATAAAAGCTAATGATAAAGTAGTAATAGATGTAAAAAATAATAAAGTAGTTATAACTAAGTAAAAAGTAAAGCATAAAAGATATATTTCTTTTATGCTTTACTTTATTTTATCTTTGTTATATAATCTAGTTATAAATTAAATGTAGAGGGGATAATATGAAAAAATTTTCGCGTAAAGATAAAGAATACTTAGAAGAAGTGGAAAAGAAAATTAAAAGATCAAGAGAATTTATAGAGTATTCTGAAAAAATTGGAAATCCAAAAGATGCAGTAGAAAAGTATCTTTTAAATTTATGTATTAATTTAAAAGTACCTACTAAACCAAGAAAAAATAAGCCACAAGATAGAGAAGAACATATAAATATGTTAGAAGATGCAGGAAATTTTTTATCTAAAACAACTAAGTTAGAAGAAATAAAAAAAGAATATAATAATAGTGTATTATCAGTTACAGAAACATTTGCAGGTAATGTGCATAAAAATCCGTTTATTGTAACTAAGAAACAATTAGAAGCAGAATTTTATAGAGAAAGAAATGAAAAGTTAGATGATGTGGAATTAGATATTAAAAGTTGCTTTTGGGAAAATAAACTTGTAAAAACAATAGAAGGAATTAGAAATGCATATTTAGACAAATATTCATCAGAAAAAGATTTAAGAAATATTAAAGGAAAAATAGGACTACCTACTATAAGAAATTTTGAAAAAGAATTAATAATATCTAAATGTAATTGTTTGGATACATATAAAGAATATATATCTGGAAGTATAACAAGAAAAGAATTAGAAAAAGATAATAATTATAAAAGAGCAAAACAAATTGCAAGAGATATATCTAAAAGAATGTATAAAGATTCTTCAAAATTAGAACTAGATTTTTTATTACAAGCTAATTTGTTTAGTAATGCTATAGATGAAAGATATAGATATAAAAATATATATGTACAAAGAACTATAACAAGAACAAAAGAAAATAAAGATATTAGACTTGGAATATATAAAGAAAGATATGAAGAAAATAATCAAGATTATTTACCATGTGGATTTACAGTAAGAGGATATAATACAGAAGCAATGGTACATGTTAATAAAAATGATTACAAAAAAATAAAAAATAAAATAACTCCAGATTATGAAAATGTTATTTGTGAAAACTTTTATGTAGAAAGTACATTGCTATGCAAATATACAGAGGACCAGTTAGAAAAAATAGAAGAATTAGAAAATAATAAAAAATATTTAAATGCTAAAGAAAGAAGGGTTCTAAACTTTTTAGTTAGAGGATGTAATCCAGAAAAGAAAGATGATTATTTAAAATCATTCATGGAAAAACAAGAACAAATGAAAGAAAAATTTGGTGAAATAGATAAAGAAAATAAACCAAAAGAAAAAGATAATTCACTAGAAAGAGGTGACAGATAATGCTAGATAAAAGTAAATGTATGTCTTTAATAAAAGGATTAAAATTTAATGAAGTATATGATTTAATTCTTTTAGAATATGATAAAATGTTTAATAATTTATTAATCATGAAAGAGGTAGAAGAAGATTTACAAGATTGTACTATGGCTGAAAAATGTCAACTTATGATAGAAGAATTTCCAGAAATAAAATATTTATTAATAAATATTTCGTATTCATTTCTAAATGAAGAAGCAAAATTAGATTCAAAAATTTTAAACTTAATGGATAATTATAAAATTTTTGAAGATTATTATTTAAAAGTACTAAAATAGATATAATAAATTAGGAGGTAAAATATGAAAGAATTTTTAAACAAAGCAAATGAATTTTTAGGTAAAGGATTAGATACAGCTAAAAAAGGCTGTAAAATTGCAACTAAGAAGTTTTCAGAAATAGAAGAAGAAACAAAAAATAGATTAAGTATTGTAGAAAAAGAAAAAGCAGTAGATAAATTATTTAAAGAATTAGGTAAAAAAGTATATAAATCATATATAAATGGAAGTAAAGAAGATACAAAAGAAATTTGCAAAGAAATAGATGAAATATTAGAAGAAAAAACTAATTTAGAAAAGAATGTATTAAAATTAAAAGATTTAGTAATATGTGAAAATTGTCACAATACGATAGATATTACTTGTTCTTTCTGTCCATATTGTGGATATATACAAGATAGCAAAAAAGATGGAATAGTAGTAGATGAAGTTGTATCTGAAGTAAAAGAAGAAAAAGTTAGTGCAGCAAAAGAGGTTAAAGAGGAAAAAGAAAAACCTAAAAAAGAAACAAAAACTAAAGAAACAAAAAAAGAAAAAGAAGAAAAGCAAAAAGTTGCTACAATAAAATTAGAACCAAAAACAAAATCAACTACAAAAACTAAAAAAGAAGCAACATCAGCTAAAAAATCAACTAGTACAAAAGCTAAAAAAGAAACAACAACTACTAAAAAAGTAGCTAAAACAAAAGAAAAATAGGTAAAGTTATGAATAATGAAAGTAAAATTTTAAAAGATATAGATTATTATAAAGAAATAATAGAAGCTGTTAGAGAAACAGAGGAATATGAAGAATTTTCAAGTAAATATAAAGAACACAAAATTCAAAAAAATGAAAAAAGTGTAGATGATGCATATGTTACAAGCCTAAGTTATGAATTATTTAGAGCTTTTGAAAATAACTTAAATTCATCTAATACTACTTCAATAAAAGATAGAGAAATACTCGCAAATATAGGTAAATATTTAGATGTATTAGAAATATTACGTGAAAGATTAACATTAAATAATACTACTATATCTAAAAAAGATCCTACATTAAAATATAAGGTTAATAATCCTTTTTTTGTATCATATGAACAAATGAAAAAAGAATTTGATATTACAGAAAATAAAAAAATAGGTGAATGTGAAGTCTGTTGTAAAAATATGTTCTGGATAAATAAAATGATAAAAACAATAAGAGGTATTAGATTTGGTAGACAAATGGAATATGCTAAATTAAATAGATTAAACACTAAAGTTTTTAGACATATATTATATTCTACATATCACTCAAAAGAGGTTAGAGATGTAGAAACAAATATAATGGAAGATTATTATAGTTATATAACAGGTATTACTACTTTTGATGAATTTAAAAAAAATGAAAACTTTAAAATATTAAAGGATAATATAAACTCTACTATGAAAGATAATGCTTCAATAAAAGGAAAAATACCAGAAATAGATGTTAATTTTTTAATGCATGATTTAACATTATCAAATCTATTAACTAAACTTTATTTAGGAAAAGCTTATTATATGGAAAAAGCTATAGAAAAAATAGATGAAGAAGGAATAATAAGAAGAAATAAAATAAAAGTAGGAACTATTTTGCATAAAAATAAATCGAGTGTTTGTATAATAATTCCGAAATATAATATTCCTTTTGAAGTAAAAATAGATAAGTTATATTTAAGAAGAGATTTAGATAAATTAGAACTGGATTTTAAAAATAAAGAAGTAAAAGAATTACCATGTAGAAAAAATATTATTTATAAAATAACAAAAGAACAAGCTGAAAAACTTGCAGAAGTAACAGAAAGTTATTCAATATTAAATAAACCAGCTCAAAAATTAGTTGATTTTACAAATTTGATGTATAAAGGAAAAACTAAAGAGGTATTGTTTAATTATCAAGGTAAAAAGGAATAGGATGGTGAAAAATGTTAGATTTAAAAGTTTGTAGAGAACTATTAAAAAAAGAAAAATATAATGAAATATACGAAATGTTTGAAAATGACTTTATAAAAATATTTAATGAATTATTAGGTTATGAAGAAGGCGAAAAAACATTAGTAAAATTGATATTAGATATGCAAAATAAATATCCAAAATATAGTGGAACTTTTAAAGTGTTAACAGAAGCTTTTTTTAATGAAAAATTATTAAAAGCAGAAAAAATCTCTTTTTTCTTAGAAGCATATCCAGAAATAATTAAATTATATAAAAAATAAATTGAGGTGAAAGTTATTATGAACAAAAGAAAAAAAGGAATAAGCTTAATAGTTTTAGTTATTACAATTCTAGTTATGATTATTCTAGCAGGCGTTGTTGTAGTGTCATTACAAAAAAATAACCCAATAGAAAAATCAAAAGAAGCAAAATTTAAAAGTAATATAGCTACATTTAATGAAGATTTAAGTATAGGAGCTTCAAATAAACTAGGTCAAAATGTTGCAAAAGTAGATATGGATGCAAGTACATATGAAGAGATAAAAGAATACATATATTCTTTTGAAAAAGAATATGTAGGGAAATTAGAAGTAGTAGATGGTATACTTGTTTATGCTGGAACAGATGTTAACGAAAAAAAATGGGCTAAAGAAGTTGGAGTATATGCAAAATAAATAAAAATATAGCAGCAATAAATTTGCTGCTTTTTATATTAATTTTTTTGGTTTTGTAGATTATTTAAAGGTTTTATGGTATAATTGGGGTGAGTAAAATCACAGGAGGTAAATATGGCATTTTTTAATAAATTAAAAGAAAGTTTTAAGAAAACAAAAGAAACTTTAAATACAAAGTTAACAGAAGTGTTTAAAGGAAATAATAATATAGATGATATATTAGACGGAATTGAAGAAGTATTAATTTTATCTGATGTAGGAATGAATACTAGTATGAAAATTTCAGATAATTTAAGAGCAATAGTAAAGAAACAAAAATTACACGAAGAAGAAGAAATAAAAGAAGCACTTAGAAAGGAACTTTTAGCTATATTAGAAGAAGTTGAAAATAAAGAAGTTAATGAAAAAAGAGTAATTCTTGTAACTGGAGTAAACGGAGTAGGAAAAACAACTTCAATAGGTAAACTTTCTAATAAATTAAAAAAAGAAGGCAAAAAAGTTTTAGTTGCAGCAGCAGATACATTTAGAGCAGGAGCAGTAGAACAAGTTGAAATATGGGCTAAAAGAGCTAATGTGGATTTAGTTTGTGGAAATGAAAATGAAGATCCAGCATCTGTTGTATATAAAGCAACTGAAAAATTCATAGAGGGAGACTATGATGTGTTAATTTGCGATACAGCAGGAAGATTACACAATAAGAAAAATCTTATGGATGAACTTGAAAAAATGAAAAGAATAATAGATAAAAATTTACCTGATATTCATAAAGATACATATATTGTATTAGATGGAACAACAGGACAAAATGCAGCAATTCAAGCTAAAAACTTTTACGATAGAACAAATGTAAATGGTATAATAATAACAAAACTAGATGGAACTGCTAAAGGGGGAACTGTATTTTCAGTAGTAGATGAATTAAAAATTCCAGTTAAATATATTGGAATAGGTGAACAAATAGATGATTTAGAAGTATTTGATTCAAAAGAATTCATTAAAAGTATTATATAGATATAAGGAGAAAAAATGCAAAAAACAAAATTCAATAAATTTTTAGAAAAACTTGAAAAAGTAAAATTACAAAATAAGATATTAGCTATAGTTTTAGTTATAGCTTTAATATATATAACGTTTTTTACTATTCATTATTTGGGGAGATATATAGAGATAAGTGAGATAAATAATGGAAAATATACAGAAATACTAACAAGTGAAATAAAAATTAATGTTGTTTGTTTTTTTGCATTTTTCTTTATCTCATACATAATTACATATATACAAAATAAAATAGCTAAGATTTGTATAATAAAAGCAGGAAAAAAAGAGAAAGTTAAAGTTGGTAAATTACCTAATAAATCACTTTGTTTATTGATTTCTATAATTTTTTCTTTTTTAGCAACTAAATTTATTAGCAAAGATTTAACAATATTTTTAAATGAAGTAGCATCTATAGAAAAAGATCCTATATTTTCTAAGAATATTAGTTATTATATATTACAAAGACCATTTGTAGTAAAAGCTTTTAAACTTACTGAATCCTTTTTATTATTTAATATAATTTATATAATTGGTTATTATATTGCAGCATTTGGCTTTTATTTTAAAGGCTTATCAGAAGAAACAAGAAAAAAATCTGCATATATGTATCATGTAGTTAGCAGTATAGTAACATTTTGTGTTGTAAACATATTAGAAACTTTTATATATAAAGATACTGTATTGTTTACTAAGTTAAATTTAAACAATGATTCTTTATTTAGCTCATTAATGGGTTCAGGTTATACAGATATAAATATTAAATTATGGTACTTTAGATTTTTACCATATATATTATTAATAGGTCTTGCTATAGCAGCAGTATTAATAATAAATAAAAAGTATAAAAAATTAGTTACACTTCCAATTATATATGTAGTGTTAAATATAGCGTTATATTTAGTAACTGGAATTGTACAAAATGTATATGTAAAACCAAATGAATTAACTCTTGAAAAAAAATATATAAAATATCATTTAGATTATACAAAAAAAGCATATGATATTGAGACCAATAAAAAAGAGTTATATGTAGAAGGAAATTTAACTAAAGAAGATTTAAGTGAGAATAAAAATATAATAAATAATATAGATATAATGGACTATGAAAATACTTTACAAGAATTAAATGCTAAGGAAAATAAATATTATAGTTATGCTTCTATAGATACAATAATTAAAAATAATCAATTATATTATTTAGCTGCAAAAGAAATAAATAATAAAAATGTAGATAAAGAAGATTATATAAATAAATATATAAAATATACACATGGAAATGAAGTAAAAGTATTTAAAGAAAATAATAAAGAAGGTAAAATAGAAGAAACAGAAGAAGTTAAAATAAATAATGAAAATATATATTATGGATATTTAACTAAAACAGATTGTATTGTTAATTCAAATATAAAAACAGAAAAAGAAAATATACTAGAAAAACCGTTAGTGGAAGAAAATTATAGTGGTGAATATGGAATATCTATGAGAAAGTTAAATAAAGGTGTTATGGCGCTTAAACACATAGATTACAAATTCTTAATTTCAGACTATATAAATAAAGAAAGTAAGTTTTTAATAAATAGAAATATATTAGAAAGAGTGAGAATATTACTTCCTAATATGTTAATTGACAGTAAACCATATCTTGTAGTTGGGGATGATGATAACTTATATTATATAATAGATGCATATACAGTATCTAGTAGTTATCCTTATTCAAAACAAATAGATATTAGCAAAAGTTCTTTAATAGAAACAGAAAAATTTAATTTAGATACTAAGAAAATAAATTATATTAGAAATTCTGTAAAAGTGGTAGTAAATCCATATAACGGAAAACTTAATATATTTAATACAGATAAAGAGGATATAATTTCAACAACATATAGTAATATGTATCCAAATTTATTTGATAAAATAGAAGGAAATACAGTATATAAGGCGGTAGAAAAACATTTAAAATATCCTAAAGCGCTTATGGATATACAATTAGATGTATTAAAAGATTATTATGTTACACATCCAGAAAACTTCTATAAAAACGATAACATTATTAATTTACCAAAATATATAGATGAAAAAGGTACGCAAGTAAATTTATATTCTTACTATACTTTTGCAAATTTAATAGATAAAGAAAATAAGTATATTTTAATGCAACCAGTAGTTAATTCCCAAGAAAAATTAACTGGATATTTTTCAGGTTATGTAGAAAATGGAGTTAATAAACTAGATTTTTACGCAGTTACTAATGCAAATACAGTGTTAAGTCCAATGCTTATGGATAAACAAGTGTTAGTAGAAGATACAGAGTTTTCTAGTAACTTAGAAAAAATGAAAGAAAATAATAAAATTAATAAAAAAGTATTAGTAATACCAATTAAAAATAAAATATTAAATATACAAATATATTTTACAGCACCACAAGAGTGGACTAAAGAAAGTAGAATATATAAAGTTATTGTTTCAGATGGTAAAAAAATAGCTATAAGTAAATCAATACAAGAAGCATTACTTAAAATAGTTAATGCAGAAAACAGTGAATATATATCGGATGAAATAATAAAAAGTGATTTATATTCAAATATAGAACAAGTTTTAAAAACATATGAATATATAAAGAAAAGTATGAAACAAGGTGAATTTGAAGTCTTTGGTAGAGAAATGAAAAATCTAGAAAAAGAATTAAATAAATTAAAAACTAATTATGATATAATTATGAAAAATAAATAGAGGTATAATATGATTGAAATTAAAAATTTAGTTAAAACAATAGATAAAAAAGATATAATAAAAGATATTAGTCTTAGTATAAAAGAAGGAGAAATTTTTGGATTACTTGGAGAAAACGGAGCTGGTAAAACAACTACACTTAGACTTATTGCTACAATGTTAAAACCAACAAGTGGAACTATTGAAGTTTGTGGTTTTGATACTGTAAAAGATGATAAAAAAGTAAGAGAAAATATAGGAATACTTTTTGGTGGAGAAACAGGCCTTTATGATAGACTTACAGCAAGAGAAAATATTGAGTATTATGGTATGCTATATGATATGCCAAAAGAAGAATTAAAAAAAGCTGTAAATAAATTTGTAAAAGATTTTGAAATGGAAGAATATATAGATAGAAGAGTTGCTAATTTTTCAAAAGGTATGAAACAAAAAACTGCATTTGCAAGAGCTACAATACATAGTCCTAAAATAATGCTTTTAGATGAGCCTACATCTGGACTAGATGTAACAGCTACAGAACAAGTCCATGAATTTATTCGTGAAAGTAAATCTAAAGGAAAAACTGTTGTTTTTTCATCACATACAATGAGTGAAGTAGAAAAACTTTGTGATAGAGTAGCTATTATACATAAAGGAGAACTAATTTTAGTAGATTCTTTAGAAGCTTTAAAAGAAAAATATAAAGGAGAAGATTTAGAAGAAATCTTTAAAAAGTTAATAAGTAAAGGTGGTGAAGTAAATGAACTTTAGACATGTTTTAATTGTATTTTTAAAAGAAATGAAAGATACATTTAGAGATAAAAAATCTGTTATGACAAATATTTTATTACCACTTATAATGATTCCAGCATTATATTTCTTTATGAATACTGTACAAAATCAAACAGCAAATAAAGTAAAAGAAGATTTTAAAATAGGTATTGTAGAAGATAATAATATAGTAAAAGCTGAAAAGTTTACTAAAGAAAAAATAATAAAAGAAGATAATATAAAAATTGTTAAATTTAAAACATTAGAAGAAGCTAAAAATAGCTTAAAAGAAGGAGATTTAACATGTGTAATAAATTATCATGAAGAATTCTTTACTTCACTTGAAAAAGGAAAAACAAGTAAAATAACTATACTAAATGATTCAACCAAAAGTTCATCTTTAATGGGAACTCAAATGATACAAAGTAAAATGTTAATGCTAAATAATGATATTGCCAAAGATAAACTAGTAGCACAAGGGATTTCTCCGGAAATACTAAATTTAGTAGTTTCTGTAGAAGAAGATGTAGCAGATATTTCTAAAACAACAAATGCAATGCAAGTTATTATATTAATAGTACCAATGTATTTAATTTCAGTAGTAGTATCTGCAGGAATGCCTTTGGCTCTAGATATATTTGCAGGTGAAAGAGAAAGAAATACTTTTGAAGCATTACTTTCTACTAAAGCAAATAGATTATCTATTTTAGTAGGTAAATATTTAGCAGTAGTAGTATTTTCAATACTTTCTATATTAACATCTTTTGTAGGCCTTGTACTTGGTATAATTTTAAATAAAAGTATGTTTGGATTAGAAGCAGGAGATAGTATTTTACAAGCATTTAATATGCCAGTTCCAGCCTTTTTACTTGCATTACTTGCATCTCTTACTTTAGCTGTAGTATTTGGTGGAATATTAATTGCAATAAGTACATATGCAAGAACAGTAAAAGAAGCACAAACATATATGAGTTATGTTATGTTACCATCTATGATACCAGCATTTGCAACTATGATGATGCAAGCTGGAGATGTAAAACTTTATATGAATTTTATACCTGTTTTAAATACAATAGCATCTTTAAAAATGGTACTTGGTGGAGTAATAAACTATCCATATTTAATTATTACAGTATTAACAAATATTTTATTTGGTGTAATAGTAACTATGTTTGTAATTAGAATGTTTAATAATGAAAAAATAGTGATTAGATAAAAAATAACTTAATTATTAGATGAAAGTCTAGTAATTAAGTTTTTATTTTATAATATTCGTTTACCTATTTTTCTTGTAATTTTTATGTTTTTGTAGTATTATATAAGGGTAAATATTATTTTATTAAAAGGAGGATAGTATGGGTAAAAAATGGTTAATAAAAAAATATGACGATAGTAAAGTAGAATATTTAAAAGATAAATTTAAAATTTCTACTTTACTTGCAAAACTTATTCTAGCAAGAAATGTAGAAATTTCTAATGTTTCAGAATATTTAGAACCAAGTATAGAAAAGTTAAGAGATCCTTATATGATGAAGGATATGCAAAAATTAGTAGATAGAATAGATAAAGCTATTAAAGAAAAAGAAAAAATAACTATCTTTGGTGATTATGATGTAGATGGAGTTACAAGTATTAATATATTAATGAGCTTCTTACTTGAAAGAGGAGCAATTGTAGATTATTATTTACCAGATAGATTAGAAGAAGGATACGGATTAAATAAAGAAGCTTTAAAAAATATTAGCGATAACGGTACAAAATTAATTATAACAGTAGACTGTGGAATATCTGCAGTAGATGAAGTAGAATATGCAAAAAGTTTAGGACTAGATATTTGTATAACAGATCATCATGAGTGTCCAGAAATACTTCCTAAAGCATATGCTATAGTAAATCCAAAACAAAAGGATGATAAATATCCATTTAAAATGTTTGCAGGAGTAGGAGTAGCATTTAAAGTTATGTCTGCAATCACAAAAAAATATAATTTAGAAGATGAAGCATATTTAAAATATTTAGATATAGCTGCAGTTGGAACTATATCAGATATTGTTCCTTTAGTGGATGAAAATAGAATAATAGCAATGCATGGAATTAGAAAAATAAAAGTTACAGAAAATTTAGGATTAAGAGCACTAATTAAAATAGCTGGATATAAACAAGTAGATTCAACTATGGTTTCATTTGGCTTAGCACCTAGAATAAATGCATGTGGAAGAATGGGAGATGCATCTCTTGCTGTAAAACTTTTATTTGCAAAAAATATAAATGATGCATTTACAATTGCAAAAAAACTTGAAGCACAAAATAAAGAAAGACAAGCGGTAGAAAAAAGAATATATGAAGAAGCAATTGCAATTATAAATAAAGAAAAATTATATGAAAAAAATGTAATTGTACTTGGAAAAGAAAATTGGCATCATGGAGTAATAGGGATAGTTGCTTCAAAACTTACTGAGTTATATATTAAACCAGTTATATTAGTAACATTTGAAAATGATATTGGAAAAGGTTCTGGTAGAACACCATTTGGATTTTCTTTATATGATGCGTTAGAAGAATGTAAAGATTTACTTATTCAATTTGGTGGACATGAAGTTGCAGCAGGACTTACGGTTAGAAAAGATAAATTTGAAGAATTTAAAGAAAGATTTAGTGAAGTTGCTAAACAAAAAATACAAGGTGAATTTGAACAAATAATAGATATAGATTCAGAGGTTGTAAAAGCAGATTTAAATAAGCAAACACTTTTAGATATAGAAGCTATAAAACCATTTGGACAATCAAATAAAGAACCAGTATTTATTTATAGACATTTACAAATCCATTCAATAAGAACATTAATGGAAGATAAGCATTTAAAATTTGTTTTAAAAGATGAAAATAATTTGATAGAAGCAATTGGTTTTTCTATGGGTCAAAGAAGAGATGAAGTAACAGTTGGTCAAAAAATAGATGTAGTATGTAATATAGGAATAAACAATTATGGAGGTACCAAAAAAGTACAACTTATTTTAAAAGATTTCACTAAGTCTAGATAGGAGGTATGCTATGCTAGAAGAAATAACTAAGTTATTAGAAGAAAAAAATATAGATATAGATAAGGAAATTTTAAAAAAATCAATCGAATTTGCAGAAATAACTGCAAAAGATAAATTAACTATAAGTAATACAAAGGTTATAGATCATATAAAAGAAGTTACTAAAATAATAATAAATTTAGATGTAGATAAAGATTTAGTTTTAGCTGCAATTTTACATGAATCTTTAAAAGAAAATCCTAAAGAAAATTATGAATATATATCTAAAAAAATAGGTAAAGATGTAGCAGATATAGTTCAAGATGTAAGTAGAATAACTCCGATTACATATAAAGCAAAAGATATAGACGGAATGAGAAAAATGTTTATGGCAATTGCAAAAGATGTAAGAGCAATAATTTTAAAATTAGCAGATAGATTAGAAACTATGAGAAATATAAAATTAATGCCAGAGGATGTAAAAAAAATAAAAGCAAGAGAAACTTTAGAAATTTACGCACCTATTGCACATAGACTTGGTATTTCACAAATGAAATCAGAATTAGAAGATATAGGTTTTAGAGCTTTACATGAAGAAGAATATAAATGGTTAAAGAAAGAAGTTAATCAAAAGAAAGCTGAAAGACAAGAGTATATTGATACTCAAATGAAACATATAACAGATAAATTAAATGAATTAAATATAGAAGCTACAATAGTAGGAAGACCAAAACATTTCTATAGTATATACAAAAAAATGAAAAAAGGTAATAAAACACTTGAAGAAATTTATGATCTTCTAGCAATTAGAATTATAGTAAACAGTGTTAAAGATTGTTATACGGTACTTGGTGTTGTACATGAAATGTATAAACCAATGCCAGGAAGATTTAAAGATTATATATCTGTTCCTAAAACAAATATGTATCAATCTCTTCATACTACTGTTTTTGGAGAAGATTCAAAACCATTTGAAATTCAAATAAGAACATGGGATATGCATAAAGTAGCAGACTATGGTATAGCAGCACATTTCTTGTATAAAGAAGGAAAATCTAAAATGAGTAAATCAGATAAAGATCTTACCTTTATTAGACAAACTATTGAATTGCAAAAGGAAATAGGAGAAAATCAAGATTTTTTAAAAACTATGAAATGTGAATTATTTGGAGATGAAGTATTTGTATTTACACCAAAAGGAGATATAAAATCATTACCAATGGGCTCTACACCTGTAGATTTTGCATACCAAATACATGAACACATTGGTCATAAAATGACAGGTGCAAAAGTAAATGGAAAAATAGTTCCCCTTAGTTATAAATTACAAAATACAGATGTAGTAGAAATAATAACATCTGGAAATTCACAAGGACCAAGTAGAGACTGGATTAAATTTGTAAAAACAATAAGCGCTAAAAATAAAATAACAGCATTTTTGAAAAAGCAAAATAAAGAAGGAAATATTATTCGTGGTAAAGAAATAATAGAAAGAGAAATTAAAAAAGCAGGAATAGATAGAGAACTTTTAATGCAACCTCAAATAATAGAAAGAATGCTAAAAAGATGTAATTTTAATGATTTAAATGAATGTTATGAAAATGTAGGATTTGCAAGTATGTCACCTGTTAAAGTTGTTAACAGACTTGTAGAAGAATATAAAAAAGCTTTAAATAAAGAAGAAATTGAAAGATTAGAAAAAGAAAAAATAGCTAAAGTACAAGAAAGAATTACTAAAGCAAAAAGAGTTAAAAATCAATCTGTTGGTGTTGAAATAGAAGGTGTAAATAACTGCCTTGTTAAACTTGCCAAATGCTGTAATCCAATACCAGGTGATGATATTATAGGATATATAAGTTATGGTAAAGGTGTAATTATTCATGCTAAAGAATGTACAAATGCTAAAAATTTAATTTCTACAAATAGATTAATAAATGTTAAATGGAAAGAAAAAATTAAATCTAATTATATAGTAAAATTAATAGTTAGAGCTAATGATAGAAAAGGAATATTATCAGATGTTTTAGATACATTATCTAAAGAAAAGATAACAGTAAATTCAGTTAGTGCAAAACAAACTCCAGATAAGGAATGTATTATTAATTTAGAAATAAATATAGATGGAGTAGATAAGCTTCAACAAGCACAAAAAGTGTTAAAAAAAGTAGATAGTGTTTTTGATATAAGAAGAAAAAAATAATAATAATGTATTTACACCAAACTTTCTTTGTGATATTATACTAGTATAAAGTATTAGGAGGATATTATGAAAAAAGAAAACAAAGGAAAATTAACATTAATAATTGTTGCTTTTGCAGTTCTTGGAATGTTAACAGGAGTTATCATAGAAGAATATGTTAACCAAGAAGTTGCTATTGAAAAACAAAATAATAAAATCCAAAATTATGAAATGAATGCATATATGGATGTTAAATAAGTTTAAGAAATGTAAATATTATATTTACATTTCTTTTTTCTTTTAAATCGTTGAAAAAATTTTTTTAACATGATAATATTATATGTAAAGAGGTGGATTATGGAAAATAAGAATGGGAGATCAATAATTTATATAGTAATTAGTATTTTAATTGTACTTATTTGTGTTGCTATTGTTATTATTATGATGATAGCAAATAATATTAAAATGCAGACAGAAACTTTTTCAAAAGAGTTAATAGAAATAGAAAAAAATATTAAAAAAATACAAGAAGCAGGAAGTAGTTTACCTTTAGATAAATTAGTAGTATATAATAAAGATACTTTACTTACATTACTTTCTAAATCACAACAAGCAAATCTTGCTGCTGAAATAAAAGAAAATAATGATGAAGATGCAGAGTTTTATGTAATAGATATGAAAAAATTAGGAGTAATAACATCTACAAGAGGAAGTAAAGAATTTGGAGGAGAAGATATATATGTACTTGCTAAACCTTCTCTTAGAGTATATTATGTTGCAGGAATGTATATAGATGGACAGTCATATTATTCAATTACTAAAAGACTTGCTAAAGTAACAAAATTTGAAGAAGATGATAAATTAGTAGCAAATAATATTAATATTGATAATGGAATTAATTTAGATTCTAATGTAACTGCTGAAACAAAATCTTGGACAAATGCTCTTAATATTAAAATACCAATGTTAATAGGAAGCAATAGAATAATAATGCAAATTGGAGATAAAAATATAGATATAACAAAACATATTTTAGATAAAAAATATACACTAAAAGAATCTGAAGATATAACAAAAGAAATGATTGAAAAATACAATTCTATTTTAATTAAAAAAGTGGATTCAAAAGGAGTAGTATTACAAGAAGCAACAGTAGATATTTCAAATGTAGATATATCTGCACCAGTTCTTTCTGTAGAAGGTGATTATTTTAAAGTAGAACCTAAAACAACATATAATCAAGTAACAATAACTCCAAAAGATGATAAAAGTGGAGTAGACTATGTTATATATGAATATATTAAAAAGAAAGATAACAAAGGACAAATTGTTAATGTAAAAGAAACTAATGTAATAGATAAAGAACAAATAAAAAATAATTTAATAGGATCTGGAGAAAGAACTAAAACAGGAATTATTAAATTACCATTATATATTTCAGAATTTAGAGTAGTTGCTGTAGATAAAGCAGGAAATATATCAGATTATTTAGAAATAAAAATGCCAGATGCATATGTATCTAATGAAGCATTTTAGGAGGAACTTATGAAAAAAGGTGTATCATTGATAGCACTTCTATCAACAGTTATAGTACTTGGAATAATTACAAGTGTAGTTATAGTGTCAGGATATGATATTATAACAGAAACTGAAAAAAAAGAATTTGCAACAGAAGTATTATCTTTGCAAAAAATGATAAAAGAAAGAATTATAACAACAGGCGAAGAAAAAATTATAGGTGAAAAAGTTGTATTAGATGGTGATAGTAATTTACCAGTTAATATACAAGGATTGTTAGATGAAATGCAACTTGAACCTAATGTGCAAGCAGGTCAAAAAGAATTATATACAATAAAACTTGAAAATTTAGGAATAGAAAATTTAAGAAGAGGAAATAAAAATCAAGGACAAGATGATGTATATTTATATTCTAAAGTAACAGGTAAAGTTTATTATAAAAATGGTGAAAAAATAGGAGGTAATTTTTATTACACATATTCAAATGATTTATTTGAAAGTGTAGAAGCTACTTTTGAAGATTACTATCCAAAAATGAAAGAATTAAAATTTAGTGAAATAGATTCTGGAGTCTCAGTGGCAGAAGATTTAGATACTAAATGGAAACCATCTGATTTATACATAAAATTAAATCCTAAATTAGATTTTAAATATATAAGAAAATATGAAAATGGAAAATATGTACCATTAAGTGTTCCTGTACAAATTATAGAATATGGTGATCACAAGTTAATAAGAGTAGAGACATCTAAATTACCTAAAGAAGAGTATAATAGAAAACTTATAATAGGTGCAGGAAATCATGAAACAGAATATGAGCCAAAATATCTAGATATTGAAAGCCCTTCTATATATTTGACAGAAAAAAATATATATTATGTAAAAAATGAAGGTAGTTCAGATTTATATATAAATTTAAAAGGTGTAGTAGATGACCAGTATTCTGGTGTAAAAATAGTTAAATATGCATATGGTAAAAAAACAATTGAATATTTTGAAAATGAAGGATTAGTAGTAAAAACAGATAGAATACAAATAGAAAGAAATTTAGATTCAACATCTGGAAAATTAGATATAACTATGTATGCAGAAGATAATGCAGGAAATAAAAAAATACAATATTATACAATACCAAATGAAATAGTAGAGGAGTCAGGAATATAGATGAGCAAAGTAATAACAAACAGAATAATAAACCACGAATATTTTATAGAAGATAGATATGAATGCGGTATAGAATTAGTAGGAAATGAAGTGAAATCAATAAGAGAAGGAAAAGCAAATTTAAAAGATAGTTTTGCAAGAATAAAAGATATGGAAATCTATCTTTTAAATATGCATATAAGTCCATATGAATTTGGAAATAGATTTAATGTAGATCCAGTTAGAACTAGAAAACTTTTAATGCATAAAACACAAATAATCAATTTACATAACAAAGTAAAACAAGGTGGATATACATTAGTACCTAGTAAATTATATTTTAAAGGTAAAAATGTAAAAGTTGAAATATGCCTATGTAAAGGTAAAAAAGACTATGATAAAAGAAATGATTTAAAGAAAAAAGAAGCAATGAAAAATATTAAGAATTACATTTAATATGAGGAGATATTATGAAAAAAAAAGGTGTTACTTTAATGGCTGTATTAACTATTATAATAGTTATAACTATTTTAACAGTTACAGTTACATTTAGTGGAATAAATATTTTAAAAGAAGTAAAAACTAAAAAATTTGTAATGCAAATGTCTAGTGTAGAAGAAGCATATGCAAGATTAGATGAAAAAAATGAAAAAATTTTAACAAGAAAACCTATTAGAGTAAATTTTAAAAAAGAAATGAAAAGTCAATTCCAAGGAGAAGCTTTAAAAACAGGAGTAAGTTCAACTGATAAATATTATATACTTTATATAGTAGATAATTCAGAATTGGGAGTAGACTTAGATATAGGTAATTTAGCAAAAGGCCCAAACGATACATTTGCTGTATCTGCTGAAACAGGAAGAATGTATTATTTAAAAGGTATAGAAGTTGAAGATAAAATTTATTATACTTTAACTCCAGAATTAAGAGCAAAAATAGATTTAAAAGAACCTAAAAAGAAAAATGAAATAAAAGATGGAATATTAGTAGAAAAATCAACAAATGAATATACAAAAGATCCAATTAGTGTAAATGTATATATTCCTTTAAATTATACTAATCCAAGTGTTACAAATAAAGAAGGAATAACTGCTTCTATGGTAGAAGAAAAATACAAAGGAGAAAAGTATAATAAATTTACACTTAATAATGTAACTAAAAATATTAATTTAGTTATAAATTATAATGGTAAATCTACAACATATTATATTAATAATATAGATAATATATCTCCTACTATAAAGTATGAAGATATATTAAAAAGAAAAGTAGGAATAAGAGAAGAAATATATATTACAGGAGTAACTGCTAAAGATAATGAATCAAAAATAGTAAAATTAAAATATGAAACAGAAAAAATTAATGAAGCAGTAGCTAAAAAATATTTTAGTTCTAATGGTATTCCTGTAAGAGAAAATAAAATAAAAGTAGGATTCCCAGAAAATACATATACAATATATGCAGAAGATGAAGCTGGAAATTTTAAAGTAATATATGTTTCACTAGAGCCAACAGATTTAAATGCTCCAGCTATAGCTAAAGGTATGATTCCAATTAAACATAATGGTACAAATTGGGTTATATGTAGTGATAAAGATAAAGAATGGTATAATTATGATGAAAGAAAGTGGGCAAATGTAATGCTTTCAGATGGAAATCCTAAAGCAACAACAGTTGGAACAGTAGTAGAAGAAAATGAACTTGGAAGCATGTTTGTATGGATACCAAGATTTGCATATAGTATAAATAAATATAAAACTGTAGAAAAGGGTGTTGAAGGAATTCCACAAAATTTAATTAATGTTACTATATTAGAAGGAAATACTAATACAGATAAAAATGGTGGAAAATATCCAACAGATTATAATGCATCACAAGTTAAAATAGGTGCTAAAACTCCAATGATAGTTCATCCAGCATTTCATTTTGGAGGAAAAGAATTAAATGGAATATGGGTAGCTAAATTTGAAGCAAGTATGGATTCTTCAAGTAATTTAAAGATAATACCTAAAGCATCACCTTTAAGAGATAAGCGACCAATAAATGATGCATTTAATTTATCCTTTCAAATGAATAAACCCGGAAATATATATGGCTTGAAAAATAATATGGATACACATTTAATGAAAAATGTAGATTGGGGGGCAGTAGCATATTTTGCTGCTTCACAATATGGAGCAGTGCCAGCTAAAAATGAGACCTCTATTACAGGTGGAAATGATTATAAACAAAATGTAAGTCAAAGCACAACAGGAAATATTACAGGAATTTATGATATGAATGGTTGTTCTGAAGAATTAGTAGCAGCTTTTTTTGATAATGGACATAAAAATTTGATAGACAATTGTAATACTTGTTTTGAAAAGGTTGGAACAAATGTTAAATTAAAAACAGAGTATGAAAAATATTGGGATAAATATGAAACAGAAAATGATGAAAAAGGATATGAAAAAATATTAACTAAATCACAATCACAACAAGTTACTGTTAATAAATATAATAATTATATGTCTAAGCATAAAGGTGATGCAATGTATGAATGCTCAAGAATTACAAATCCTGTAGAAGATGATACAATAGCATATTTTTATGATGATTCGTGGTATAATTTAACTGGAAAAAATACAGAAGGAACATCTACATCTATTTATAACGATGATTTTATGGTTATAGGAAATACAAAAGCACCTTTTATGGTAAGAGGTGGAAAAATGAAAAATAATGAGTGGGCTCCAGGAATTTTTTCACAAGTTGCAAATATAGGCGGGAGTACTGAGACGTATAATAATAGTTCTAGAGGATTTAGACCGGTAATTAAGAAAGATGATATTTAATAACTTTATATATTAGAAATTAGTATAGCAAAATTATGCTATGCTTTTTTTATAATAAATTTGTCTTTAAATATATCTTTTTGTCAAGGTGTTGACTTAGTATTTTCTTCTTGCTATAATTGTGGTAACGAGGAAGAAATATGGAATTTGATAGAGTAGAAGTTACTAAAAGTTTTAAAAAAGAAATCAAGAAAAATTTAATTAATTATTTATATATTGAAGTTATATATTTATTTGTTATATTTATAGCAGTATATATTTTATTTAATGAAATTAATAATGCTTTAAATATATCTTTATTTGGTATTATATTGCTATGTAATTATTTTATAAATAGACAATTTTATGTTAATACTTCTAGAGAAAATAGTAAACTATATTTTAATAGTATATTTAATAAAAATACATTGGTGTTGTTAGGTATTAAAATAAAATATTTATATATTGATTATATTATTAGATTTTTATGTGTAGCAATAACTATATATGATATTAGATTTTGTTATTTAGGTGCAGTAATATATATAATAGATACATTTTTTTATAAAATAAAATCTGCACTTATATATAGAGTTATAAATGGAGAAAACATACAAAATGATAATAGAATTAGCATGCCAAGTATAAATTTTATTCCTAATTACAATTTTGAGGCTGTAAATTATCCAACTGTAAATACACAAACTCCAATTAATAAAAGTGGGGAGTATGTTATCTCTTTATATGATATTTCTTTAGTTGAAAAGAAAAAGGAAAATCTAGAAGAGAATAATAAAGAAGATGAAAATATATATAATTATCTAGCTAAAATTAAGTATTTATATGAAAATCCAGAAGAAGACTTAAACATAATACAAGCGAAATTTATGACATAAATATTGATTTTTTGCTGTTTTTATTATATAATGATATAGATATTTATTTAATTGGAGGAAAAAGCATGAAAGCAATAGAGATTAGAAATAAATTTTTAAAATTTTTTGAAAGTAAGAATCATAAAATAATATCTGGTGCTAAGTTAATACCAGAAAATGATCCTACTGTATTATTTACAACAGCTGGGATGCAGCCATTAATTCCTTATTTATCTGGAAAAGAAGAACATCCAGAAGGAGCTAGACTTTGTGATTACCAAAAATGTTTAAGAACAAATGATATAGATGAAGTTGGAGATAATAGACATTTAACATTCTTTGAAATGCTTGGTAATTGGTCTGTAGGAGATTATTTTAAAGAAGATTCTATAAAATATAGCTATGAATTTTTAGAAAAAGAACTAGGAATAGATATGAATAAAATATCTGTAACTTGTTTTGCAGGAGATGAAAATGCTCCTAAAGATTTAGAAGCAGCAGAAGTATGGAAAAAATGTGGAATACCAGAAGAAAGAATATATTTCTATGGTAAAGATGATAACTGGTGGGGAATTGAAGAAGGTGGACCTTGTGGACCAGATACCGAAATTTTCTTAGATACAGGTAAAGAACCTTGTTGTAAAGACTGTCAACCTTCTTGTGATTGTGGTAAGTATGTGGAAATATGGAATAACGTATTTATGCAATATTTTAAACATCCAGATGGAACATTAACTCCACTTGTTAAGAAAAATGTAGATACAGGAATGGGACTTGAAAGAATAACTTTTCTTTTACAAGGTAAAGATAATGTTTTTGAAACAGAACTTTTTGCACCAGTAATTGAAAAAGTTGCAAGTTTATCTTTAAAACCTAATGATGAATCTTTAAGAATTATAGCAGATCACTTAAGAGCAGCATCACTTTTAATAGTAGATGGAGCAGTTCCAAGTAATTTAGGACAAGGATATATTTTAAGAAGACTTATAAGAAGAGCAATTCGTCATATGAGAAAAATGGAATGTGATGTAGATAAAATAACAGAAATAGTTATGTTTATGTTCTTAGCTGAAAACTTAAAAGAAAATTATCCAGAATTAGATACAAATATTGATTTAGTAAAATCTGAAATCAAGAAAGAAAAAAATAGATTCATGAATACTTTAGTAAAAGGTGAAAAAGAATTTAATAAAATAGTTAAAAAAATGAATGAAGAAAATATAACAGAAATAGATGGACATTCATTATTTAGATTATATGATACATTTGGATTTCCACCAGAAGTTACAGCAGAACTTGCTAAAGAAAATGGACTAACTGTTGATATGGAAGGATACGCTAAATGTTTTGAAGAACACCAAGCTAAATCTAGACAAGGTGCAGCAGGAACATTTAAAGGCGGCTTAGCAGATAATAGTTATGAAACAACTAAATATCATACAGCAACACATCTTTTAAATGAAGCATTAAAAAGAGTTCTTGGAGATCATGTATATCAAAAAGGATCAAATATTACAGTAGAAAGAGCAAGATTTGATTTTGCAAATCCTGAAAAAGTTCAAAGAGATGTTTTAGATAAAGTAGAAGCATTAATAAATGAACAAATAGATAAAGGACTTCCTGTAACTTGTGAAGAAATGACTGTAGAAGAAGCAAAAGCACAAGGAGCAAAAGGTGTATTTGATAGTAAATATGGTGAAATAGTTAAAGTATATACAATTGGAGATTTCTCAAAAGAAATATGTGGGGGACCTCATGTTGAAAATACTAAAGAACTAGAACATATTAAAATCAAAAAAGAAGAAGCCGTATCAAGCGGTGTAAGAAGAGTAAAAATGGTTTTTGTAAAATAAAAAGGAGATTGATGTAAATGAATGATTGTTTATTTTGTAAAATAATAAAAAAAGAAATACCATCTAAAATAGTATATGAAGATGAACAAGTTATAGCTTTTGAAGATATAAACCCAGTAGCACCAGTACATATATTGGTTATACCTAAAGAACATATAGCAAATGTTAATGAAATAACAGAAGAAAATAGTAAAGTTATTGCTAAAATATTTACTGTAATATCTAAACTTGCAAAAGAAAATAATATTGCAGAAGATGGATATAGAGTTATAACAAATACTTTAGAGTTTGGGGGACAAGTTATAAATCATTTACATTTTCACCTAATAGGTGGAAAAAAACTGGGACCTAAAATAGTTCAATAATTAAATTTAAAAGCAGAAACTAAAATTGTTTTCTGCTTTTTTTAATAATCTATTGAAAAAACAAGTAAAATGTAATATAGTTTAAGTATATAATAGGGGGAAAAATGAAACTTGTAGTACAAAGAGTAAATAATGCAAAAGTAGAAGTAGATGAAAAAGTGGTAGGAAATATAAATAAAGGATATTTGATTTTAGTTGGTATAACACATGAAGATACTAAAGAAAATGTAGAATATTTAGCTAAAAAAATATGTGCATTAAGAGTATTTAGTGATGCAAATGGAAAAATGAATTTAAATATTAAAGATATAAATGGACAAATGCTAATAGTTTCACAATTTACATTATATGCAGATTGTATAAAAGGAAATAGACCATCTTTTACAAATGCAGCAAAACCAGAATATGCAAATATGTTATATGAATATTTTTGTGAAAAATGTGCTTCAAATGGCATAGAAGTACAAAAAGGAATATTTGGTGCAGATATGAAAGTTAGTTTACTAAATGATGGTCCTGTTACAATTATATTAGAAAAATAGGGGTGAAAAATGAATAGAATTTTTATATTAAATCCTGTGTCAGGAAAAGGGCGTAATTTAAAATACATAGGAAGAATAAACAAAATATTTAAAAATACTGGTGATAATATAATAATAGAACAAACACAAAAACCAAATGATGTACGTAGAATAATAAATAAATATGTTGAAAAATATGGAGCTAATGAAATTGTATGTTATATAATTGGTGGAGATGGTACACTGTCAGAATCGTTATCAATTGCAATAGCTAAAAATATTAAAATAGTACCCGTACCTGCAGGTACAGGAAATGATTATGTAAGAAGTATATATAAATATAAATCTGGAAGAACGATTTTAAAGAAAAGTATAGAATGCAAAAGATATAGAAGAGCAGGAGTAATGCAAACATTAAATGGATATGCACTTAATGTTATCTCATGTGGTTTTGATGCTAAAGTAGGTGAAAATATTAAATACTTTAAAAAGCTTCCTTTTATAACAGGTTCATTTGCATATCATTTAAGTATATTATATACATTATTTTCAAATAAAAATTATAAATTTAAAATAAGAATAGATGATAAAGTATTTAAAGGAAAATATACACTTGTAGCTATAGGAAAAGGAAAATATTATGGTGGAGGAGTAAAAATATTACCAGATGCTAAAGTTACAGATAAAAAAATGCAAGTTTGTATAGCAAGACAAACTACAGTCTTAGAAAAACTACATTTTTTACCTAAATTAAAAAAAGCTAGACATGGTGAAATAAATGGAGTAGAATTTTTTGAATGTGATTCTATATCTATTGTATCTACAAGAAAATTTCCAATTTCTTTAGATGGAGAAGTATATTTAGATAATAAATTAAAGGTTACATCTTTACCTAGAACACTTAGAATACCAATAATTTAATAAAATTTTAAAAAAAAATAAAAATCACTTGACAAATCTATTAAAAGTTATTAAAATAGATATGTAATGTGATTGGGGTGTCGCCAAGCGGTAAGGCACCAGACTTTGACTCTGGCATTTCGCTGGTTCGAATCCAGCCATCCCAGCCATAATTAAAAGAGTGAACTAAAAGTTCACTCTTTTTTTATTCAATCTTGATTTATTTAAATAGTTATAGTAATATGTTAATAGGTGATTAAATGAAATTAGAAGATTTTTTTAAAAACAAAGATATGTTTAATAATTTTAATGTTGAATATAAAACAGTAGAACAAATAGATAAAGAAGAAAGTAAAAATACTAAAATAGACGAAGATTTTTTTAAATATAATTTAAATGCTGAGTTAATGGATAAATTATTAAATTATATAAAATATGAAATAATACAAGAAGATTATGATAATGCATTAAATGTATTAAAAGAATATGAAGTAATAAAAACTATATACTTGTTATGGGCATATGAATATGAACTTACAAGTGGTGGCTACGAAGAATTTTTTTATAATAGATTATTTTTGAAAAATGAAGAAAAAAATAATAATTATATAGAAGAAACAAAAGAATCTTTATATCAAATAAATGAAGAAAAACTAGCTAGAAGTTTAAATAATGCTTATTTAAAATATAACAATAAAGAAGATTTAGATAAATTAGATGATGAATTTTACGATTCAGAAGTAAGATTTAGAGATAAATTATACAATTATATAGAAAAAAACAAAATAAAAATTATAGAAGAAGTGAGGAAAAATAAATGCTAATAGATGTAAAAAGTATGAGATTGTTAAAATCTAGAGACACAGAAACAAAATATAGATTAATAGAGCAAAATATAGAAAGATTTTTTAGAGATTATATTTTTTATTATAATGTTTATGATAGAAAAGAGTTAATAATAGATTCTGGTTATTTACCATATCATTATTTAGATATAGAAGTTTTAAATTTATTAATTGATCTTTTTGAAAATAAATTAGGATATGGAATAATAATAATGAAAACAACAAATACATATCAGTTAGGATATCATTATGGAGATTTAATAAATATAAGATTATTTGATCCATTAGAAGTAGATATAAAAGATGCAGATGTATATTTTAATATGAAAATGTTCCAACCACTTTATTCTACATTCCATAACTTTAATAATATTAAAGAAAATCCAGAAAAAGCACCAGAATATTTAACATGTGTAAATTATAATTTTGCTTTAGAAACAGAAGAGAAAAAAATGATAGAGGATTAATTATGAAAAATAAAATTCAAAAATTTTTAAAAATTAGTATAATTATTTTAATTATATTTCTAATAATAATAGGAATATATACATCATTAATATTAAATACAAAATTAGTAATAAAAAGAAGTACAGCTAAAATAATAGGAAACGTATATAGTGAATATAATAAAATAAAGGAAAATAAATTATTAAATAAATTAAATGCAAATACTTTAAACAAAAAAGTGTTAGTAGATACAGAGTATGAAAATATTGGTAATGATGAAGTAGCAGATAAATTACAAAAAGATGTATTTAATAATTTAAAAATAGTGACAGATTTATCTAAAACCAAAAATAAATTTGTAAATAATACTACCTTTTTATATAAAGATGAAGAAGTATTAAGATTAAATACAGTAATAAAAGATAATAAAATATATTATGGATTACCAAAAATTTTAGATAAATATGTATATACCGAAAAAAATATAGCTAAAAATACAAATGAAATAGAGAAAAAAGAAATATTTTATTTAATAAATACAACATATAATATTTTGTTAAATTCATCTAATAAACAAAATATGTATAATAATTCTGAAAAATTAAGATTAGAAGATAAAGAAATTTCTCTTATAAAACATACATTAATTATTAATAAAACAAAACAAAAAGAAGTTATTGAAAAAATATATAATAGAATATTAAAAGATGAAAAATATCAAAATATAGTATATAAAATTTATTATTCAAATCTAACTAAAGAGGAATTTTTAAATATTATTAAT